>OLRB01000479.1_pt1 | contig 27284 bp, 16 predicted proteins | sample 1672751 | NCBI WGS metagenome assembly OLRB01 (sample SAMEA3136720, study PRJEB25190) | human gut metagenome | biome: human gut; feature: human-associated habitat; material: faeces | place: Austria | collected 2013
GCAGGTCGGTCGGCGTGGAGATGACCAGGATGTCCTTGATGCCCGCCAGCATGAGCGTGGACAGCGGGTAGTAGATCATCGGCTTGTCGTAGACCGGCAGCAGCTGCTTGCTGGTGACGAGCGTGAGCGGGTACAGGCGCGTGCCCGAGCCGCCCGCGAGGATGATGCCCTTCATAGATTGGACCTCCAAAGTTGGGCGTACACAGTTGGTACTAGTATACGCGAGAGGGCACGCGGGCTGCGAAGCTGCACAAAAGTAGGACGAGGTGCAATGTCGAGCACGCCCGTCCGTCGATCTACTTCCCGACTCTACGCAACCCCGCCCTTTATGCAGCGATCCACCCATGCCTTAAGCCTTCGAGGAAACGTCTCCCTAGCCCCGCTATCAGTATCATCGATATCGGAAACGGGCTCACCGCAGACGAGGTTAGTGATAGGCGCTTCCGCGATTCGCACCTCTCCCCCCAAGATTGGAACAGCAGCTTCGACCTTCCCCACAGACACATCAGGAGACAGCGGGACAACAGCGCTACCGGCAAACACGGGCTCACCCTTGCTTGCGTTGATGTAGAAATGAAAGTTGTAGGTTCGACATCCGACGTCCCAGCCATCTTCCCGGTCAACAAGCACCTGGAAATCCGCATCAGACCCATCCATCTGAAACCACTGAAGATCCGACTGATCCCCCATGGACCAAACAGCTAAACGCGCATCGCCAGCGGGCTCAAATGATGTAAAGCTAACGCAAATGCCAGAGTCAGGCCAAATAACAGGTACACACGCTTCCGCACGCGAGCGGTGCGACTCTTCGACAAGGCGACGCTCGACAGCAAGAGCCTCGTCAGATGCCTCAACGGGTGCGCAAGTATAAGTCTGACGGATTGAGGCGCCATCAAAACCACCCGCGCCCAGATCAGAACAGACCAAGTTCGCAAAGCAATCAGACTCTAAAGCAACCGTTCGCTCGGCAACAAGATCAAGACCTCCCTTGCGCAGACTATCCTGTTTCTCCCTATCTGCAGCCAGCGACACGATCGCCGTTGCCAAGGAAGCTGCATCCGAACGCGCAAGCAGAAGACTACCGTCCCTAAAATCAAATAGGTTGTTCTCCCGGTAGAGATCGATGACGGGAAGCCCGCACGCCATCATTTCGAAAGGAATGCGTGAGGGATTTGAGATACTGAGCGATACTCCGCATTTGCAACGCCAGTAGAGCTCGCGGCATTCATCGGTAGAAATCAAGCCAAGCGACACCACGCGATGATCGGAAATGGGCACCGGGGCATCAGAGCCATACAGATAAAACGTAAGCGATGGATCGAGCTCCAGTGCAACGCGAATTGCCTCCACGAGCAGAGGAGCAACGCGTCGTCCCTTTTCAGGCTGATAAATAGCGCATACGGCGTGCTCTGAAGCCGGCTTCGAGTTTTCACGGCAGCCGAGGTTCTCTGAATAGTAAGACGGACCAACGCCAAAGTCCGTATATCCAAGCACACTGCCATATTCTCTGTCTATTTTTCCCGCGAGCCACTTGCCAATGGTGACAACTCGAAGCCCGTGGCGATACGTGTTTTCCGCAGCAAGAAAGTTGCTATCCAAGGAGAAGAACCAAGGCTCATAATCCTGAACGAAATAAAAGCCAGGAGCGCCATGTGAACTCGAAGCCAGATACTCGACAGTGTCCCAGGACGTCGCAATGGAAAGAGTTCGATCTTCCTCATTAGCACCTGCAAGGAGCCAACGATCAGGAGCCATGCCAAACCACGCTAAACATGACTCCTCGACGAACAAAAGATCAAGAACTTTATTTACTGGAGGAATCACATAAAAGTCATTGCGATATCCACGGCATGAGAGCGCGGAGGCATTTTGAAGAATGGTTCGAAATCCGCCGCCGCCCATAGTCGGGGTGGGAACGTACCATGCGGCAACTAGTCCCTCTTGTTTGTTCATCATGAGCCCCCCTGACGCTCTCCGGGACATGGCTACAGGCCAAGTGATTCAACCATATCGGTCAGAAATGGGAACAGGTCCTCATCGGAAAGATAGTGAGCGTTCACGCAGCCACACGACACTTCGGCGGAGTATCCTTCGCAAATTCGGGCAAGCTCACAGCCGATTCCATGCGGCGTAACATTGCTTACAGAAACGACGGAGTCACCGAAACTCGCGAGATCCTTCCCGACAAACGTATTCGTAATGACCTTAACGCCAAACGAAGCCATTTCCAACGGGGGATAACTCGGATGGGGCGAGGCCATCAGAGAAATGCCCGCATAGGACTCAGCCAGCAAGCTCGCGTATCCTTCGAGAGACTGCTTGCCCACAGAAACAAGATACCTGCCGTTGGCCAACGGCACAGGGGGATGCTGCTCGCCAGCAGAGAGGAACTCCCACAAAGAGCTTTCTGGACAGGCCTCAACGAACTCCCTCAAGGACTCAACAACGAGCTCGAAGGCATTGCGCGGTGTCCCAGGACGACCATATACGAGAATCTGACGACGCTTCGCGGTCCTGCCATCAAGCTGGACAAGCTTTTCCTTAAGCTTATCGTTCAGCATCGGATCAAAAGAAAACTCGGACTCGAAGCGGAAACCACGCTCAAAGAAGTACTGCCTGAGCTCAGAGGAATTGAACACGGCAACAACGGGAGTCGAGCTCGTGTATGTAGAGCGCGCGAGAAGGTAATTCGAAGACCAAGCATAGAATCCAGGCTCATAATCTTGGATCAAGTATATAAGCGGATTCATCTCAAGGTCGCCGCGCGAGAAATGGGCACCGTATTCAGTCTGATAGCAGTAAGCCGACCACCAGGACGTAGCAATGAACCAATCGCCTCGCGCAACGGGAATATCAGCGGCATTACGAGAAGAAGCGTTCACGATGCTGAAGTGCGCATCGCCCTCGGAACCAAGTTCATATAGCTCATAGCCGTCGAAGCGCTCGGATACAGAACCAGCACGCGTTACGGCATCGAGCACAATAATCCTGCCATCCATGCCAGTTTCAGCAAGCAACCGTTCGTAGAACTTAAGAGCGGTGGCGATGCCGCCGAAGATATCCTCAGGATTAACGGACGGAACGAGAAGATTGAGACGCCTACGTTCCGACTCAGCTTTAACGAAATGAAGCGGTTGAATCTCGGGGACCGACACTTCCAGGCGTGTACCAGCACTTCTCTGCAGACGTTCCTTGTTCGAAAGCACCCTTGGCATACAGGACATGTAGTCCAAATTGGAGTTGTAATACGGATCTCCAGCAGCAACGTAAGGCCGATACATAGCCTCCGAAAGCTTAAAGTCGATGGCAGGGATATCCTTGGCATCACGCGTCTTCGACTCGTAATGGGTGAGCCTCACGCCCGGAAGATACACATTGCGCTTACCATACTTCATTGCACGGAGGCACAGCTCAACGTCGCTACCACACACAATGAAATCTTCATCAAACAGCCCAATCTCTTCCAAGCAGGAACGGGAGATGGCCATGCAGGCACCCGTAACAGCAGAAACATTCCTTGTCACCATGGGAGAAATGAACGGATTTCCGTTGTGCACCGCAGGCATTGCCTTATAGACATGATCGGCCCAGCCGCCCATTCCGACCACAACGCCAGCATGCTGAATAGTGTCATCGGGATAGGTAAGCAAGGCTCCGGCGACTCCAATTTCAGGTCGCAGTGCGTTTTCAACAAGTCGGGTAAGCCAGGAACCCTCGAGTACCTCAACATCATTGTTCAAGAAAATGAGGACATCGCCCTTCGCCTCAGAAATCCCCTGGTTGTTTAGCTTGGACCAGTTGAAAGGGTAGGCAGAGGTTACAACCCTGACGTTCTCATGCTCGGAAACAACTGTATCAAAATACGCAAAGGTCTCAGCATCGGACGAATTATTATCCAACACGATAATCTCAAAGTTAGGATACTCGGTCTTTGCGAAGATGCTGTCGATAGCAACCTTCAGATCGTCCGCATGGTCTTTTGTGGGGATCACAATCGAGGCCAGCGTGCCCGCAGCGACCGGATACCTCACGTCATAGACGAACAGGTTGTCAGTCTCATCTACTCGACACTCGTCTTTACCGTACAAGCTGTCGAGATAGCTTTGGATTGCTTTCTGCCCCGCGAACTGAGAATACGGCTTGGCATCAGGGTTCGATGCCGTAGAGGAAGCGATGGCACGCCAAGAATACAACGACTTCGCAACGTGGGAGATGCGCTTAGCAGCAGCCGACATGCGAAGGAACAGGTCGTAATCCTGACTGCCGTCGAACTCAGAACGAAAGCCACCCACCGACTCGAACAGAGAACGACTGAAGGCAACCAAATGCCCCACGTACATCTGAGAAAGCATGAGGTCAGGCGACCAGTCGGGCTTATGAAGTACGGCGAGTCGATTGCCATCTTCGTCCACCACATCATTGTCGGTGTAGATAAGATCAGCATGCTCCACGGTGGCCGCAACGAACAAGTCGGCCAATGCAGCCGGATGAATGACGTCATCGTTATCCATCAGGGCAATGAAATCGCCCTTGGCAAGCTCTGCGGCGGCATTTGTTGCGCCCGAAATCCCTTGGTTGTCTTCCAGGTAAACAACCTTGATCTTTTCGGATTCCTTCTTTTGCAAGTAATCGCGCACGCGCTGGTCGGTCGATGCATCGTCAGCGATACAAATCTCCCAGTTATCGTACGTTTGAGCCTCTACCGATTGAATGGCCAAATCGAGCCATTTGATATCCACGTTATAGACGGGCATCACGATGGAGAAGCAAACGCTCCCCGTAGAGCTCCCCGGCTCAAGACCCTCAGATGGAAGCGCAACGTCATCCATCACAATCTCATCGTGAAAACGATCGCGCAGACCAACAAGACCATACTTAACGGCGTACTTTGCTGCTCGCGCATAGCTACCAGGATTCTTTTTTGCCAACCCAAGCAGAGTCTTTGCTGTATCTATCTTCGACATATTTACCTGCCCAATAATAAACAGTTCCAAAACATAGACTTTATCCCAAATGAACCTGAGGTCCAGAGAGCGTCAAACTATTGTAAGCAAGACGGGCGGCATACTCGTGGCCAAATACTCACATCCGTCATCCATACATAGCGCCACCTCGCCCAGCAAATACACAGACTCGTGTCTAAAGCTGGAATACCACAAACATACAGACGGCAAAACCCGTCGCGCCGGTGAGCATCATACCGCCCCTTGCCAGCAATAGACGCACGCGCGTATCGGAAACACGGCTCGATCCGACACCCAACATGAGAGGCGCAAGCAGAGGCAAGATATATCTCGGCGAGCAACCATTTACTGTCCAGAAACCAACAGGAGTAAACGACACGTACAGCGCAGTAGCCACAAGCACAACAGAGGCGAGAAATATAAAAACTAGATAGCACCTTGCAAACACACTGAATGAGGGTCCGCTCTCGGAATCGGGGTCAAACAACGCGGTAGCCACAATACACGATAGGGGCACGAGGGAAAGAAAAGGGACGATCGTTTCAATAAAACCGAGATACGCCGTATACACCGCATATCCGCCTGCTTCCAAAGGCGAAAGATAGCCAATAACAAAAAAGCCGATCGTCGCCAAAAAGCCGAGAGGGTCAGTGAAAAAGTACTTAATCTGTCCAATCGAGCTGACGTCTGAACCGCCCCTTACATCGCCTGCGTTACCGCTGGACGTAAACAGCAGAGGCAACACAAACGACAATATCATCGCCAAGGTAAACACAAGCAGGGCAGCATAGTACCGGCGTTTTTGACCTGCATTTCCAAGCCGCCCTTTCGGCACCAGAAGTAATATGCCAGCGAGTAGAAAATAAATGGCCTTCGATGCAAGGCCCAGAGCCAAGACGACCAGACAAGGAAGCAGGCGACTGAATGAAATCCGAACATTAGAAGAAATCAACCGGGAAGCAAGTGATGTGAACAGTATGAGACATGAGATGACCCATGGATCATAGGAAAAGCTTGCCGCCAAGAATAGGTTGGTGGGCAAAAGGCCAATACTAGAAAAGCACCATTTCTTCGAGGGGGCGATGGCAATCGCGGTTCCCGTAATAGCAATATACGTAAGCAGGTTAAACAATCTACCCGCCAACACAAGGCCGCTCAAAGAAAGATGAAGCAGCCGACCCATCCAGATGCCAAGCGCATTCGGAATGTTACCGACCATTGAGATTGAAATGAGGTCCGCATGGAAAACAGGGGAAATCCACCCGTGCACCTCTTCGATCTGACCAAGATCGGCAGCGTCAGAATATTGCTCATCAAGTCTAGGAAGAGACTCATAGAGGAGGGAGTAGTTCATTTCACCGGTCGTATTGTTCCACGGCATGACCGCCATTTCCACTTCAGCAGGAGACAATTCCGCACTGCCAAAGTAAGAAATACCCAAGCTTCGATCAAAATGAATGCCGTCATCCCAAGAAAAGCCCGTGGATGGGGGAATGCAAAAAACAAAAAAAGAGCCGATAGCAAATGAAATAAGAAGGAATCCAGCAAGAGGCGTAAAGGAGCGCCATTGAAGTAACATCACCACGAACACAACAACAACGACAACGCACGCCGAAAGATAGATTAGGGAAGACGCGTGCCCCACAACAACGTAGAGAATTCCCAGTCCAAGCAACATCAAGAAGCTTGCAGCCAGGAGAATCACAACGCGTACTCGATCGCGACGATTGTCTGATTTAGACAGCTGATTTCTTAGGACCGGAACGAGACGAACAAAAGCCAAGCGCACAACTATCGCAACAACAATCCCGAACACAAAAAAAATCGCCACACGCCTTCGACTCCAGTCCTCAATAACAAGTGGATTGGAAGAACGCATGCCCCACAAGGTCAGAGCCTCCATTGCGATAGCGAACAGCGTTGAGAAAAAGAGAAGCGGCTTCGCTTTATGCCAAACCGAATAAATATGTTTTTGATGCTGGGATCGGTCTGGAATTGAACCAAAGTAAGAATAGAGCAATGACACAAATATGAATAGAAAAAGTAAACCGGCAATAACGCGAGGGATAGACACTGTTGTGACCTCTACTCTCAATTACTTCCTACGGAACAGACCATCACATCAACCTCGAAGCGCCTGTTCCTCAACAAGCTGATTAATCCTCCGACGCAGCTTCGAGATGCTCACCGTATTGCTGAACTCACGATACAGGAGCAAAACGATCACGTAGAGGAACACGAAGTTCGCCGGACTCTCAAATCCCAGAAGAGAAGATAGCCAAAAGGCTACCTGGGGAAAAGCGGCCAGCACAACAAAGCTAAAGACAAAGAAAAGCCAGAACACGGAGTCCAGTACCTCGATCTGCGCCTTCCTCAGTTTCTTGATGACAAAATACAAAACCAAAAGCGCCCCGAGCAGGAGGACGGCCCTAAGCACAATAGACATTGTTCAATCACCTAAACCACTGAACGAAGAGGATGGAAATGCAAGCACGCGCCATATAGGCAATCGATTTGGGAATATTCAAGTAGCTCTCCCCCGCCTGCCTCTCGCGCATTTCAACCTGGACCTCACGAACCTTCGCGCCCTTCTTCATAAGGTAAGAAATAGACTCAGGTTCCGGATTCAAGGAGTCATCGTTTGCAAAACGCTCAATCATCTTCCTATTAAACATGCGCATGCCAGAAGTCGGATCTGCGACTCGCTTGCCGGTAGTGAGCTTAATCGCAACCGTAATGATGCGCGAGCCGAGCATGCGTGCAGAAACCTCTTTGCACTTGTTTACAAAGCGTGAGCCAATAACGATGTCGACGTCTTCAGCAACCGCGAGATCAAGCATCTTGGAAATATACTCAGGCCTGTGCTGGCCGTCCGCATCAAACTGAAGGGCGTAATCATAGCCGTTACGAAGTGCGTACTTCATGCCAGTTTGGAAACCGACTGTGAGGCCGGAATTAACCGGCAACGACACGTAGTTATAACCATGCTCGAGGCAGATACGCTCTGTACCGTCCTTTGAACCATCGTTTACTACAACGTAATCGACACCAGGCAGCGTCGAAGTCAGTTCGTCAACGGTTGAAGAAATGGATTCTTCCTCATTGTAGGCTGGAATAATCACCAAAAGGCGCTTATTGGACATGAGACAAATGCCTTTCAGACAGTGGCGAGAAATTGCGTACTACCACTTGATGTCGATCCTCAGTTTGGTAATCGCAAAGCGATAGGCAGACAAAAACGGCCTCATGAGGTGCGCTTTATAGAACAGGCGTGCAATCCAAAGCTTGATGAACGGGCCTTTTTGCTTAAGGGCATACGAAAGAGACATGCAGTTCGAATTGCGCCACGTCGAGAACTTGTCATCCAAGAATGAAGTGCACCTCGAAATGTAGGCAGAAACATCGCAGGTCGGATCGTTGAACAACCTAAACAACAGAGAGACACCCAGATGAAGGAACGCCATACCGTCTAAGGCCTTAAGCATGTCCTCTGAAACGCCGCGTTCAAGGTACAAGGAACGTATGAAGTCGAAAGTGCGATAAATCGAATCTACCTGTTCTTTGCGAACAGTGTTAATAATCGAATCTGCGCGCACCATATAGTTGATCAGCGGCACATCGGAGAAAACGACCTTGCCGCGAGCCTCGAGATATACGAGCAAGTGGAAAGCCAAGTCATCTAATACAGTCGGCGGCTCCTCAAGGTCGTTCATGGACTTGAGAATGCTTGACCGGAACGCCTTATTCCAAGGAGCTCCGTTAAGCTCAATGAGTCGACCCGGTTCCTCGCTAATAACGAAGTCCTCGCGGGGACTGCACATCTCAACCGACAGAACCTTATTGGTGTCGAGATCAATCCGCTTAAAGCCACACACTGAAACATCGGCATCGTTCTCCTTCGCTGAACGATAAAGAATCTCAGCGAAATTAGGAGCAACCGTGTCGTCACTGTCTACGAATCCGATGTACTCACCCCTGGCAATTCGAATACCATCAAAACGACCGCGCCACACGCCCTCGTTCTTCTTATCAATAACGACAACTTTTCCAGGATTTGCAGCCTCATAGGAACGGAGGATATCGATGCAGCCGTCCGGCGAACCGTCGTTGATACAGATGATTTCAATATCATCTAGCGTCTGGTTAATAAGGGAGTCGAGACATGCCGGGAGGTACTTCTCCACCTTGTAACAAGGAACAATCACACTCAGCTTAATTGACGAATCGGCTGTTATCAAAGCAACATCCTTCTAATCGCATCTTCAAAGGGCCTCAGGTTCAACTAGCCTAGTTTACCGCAGGGTGGCCATCCCCATTAAACATCAACCACAAGAGCACCTCAGACCGAGCAGGACATCATGCGCTTAACATGAACAAAGCCCTCCTTGGCAAGACAAACGGTATCATTATCGAATTAAAAAGCAGTTCGTCCAAACGTAAGGTGCAATGGAGGTCTCATGGCGCAGCCCAAGATTCTAAACGTCTTGTATCAATCCGACAACAACTACGCGATGGTTACGGGCGTCTCAATAGAATCACTCTGCATGAATAACGCCCACCTTGATCAGATAAACGTCTACCTCCTTGATGACGGCATCTCTAAAGAGAACCTTGCAAGAATTAGGGGCATTGCGGAGAAGTATGGACGCAATCTTATTCCCGTTGACCCTACGAGCATTAGGAATATGCTCATCCAACTGAAAGTCGAACCTTGGCGTGGAACCTACACCACGTACTACAAGCTATTCGCAGCCTCCACGCTCGATCTTCCCACCGACCGAGTCCTCCAAATTGATGGCGACACCATCATCAACGGCCCTCTTGACGAACTAATCGAGATGGACCTTGGCGATTCTATCTGCGCCGCCACATGGGACTGCGTTCTCACCGAATACAAACGCTGTATTGATATCCCTCGTGAAGATTACTACTTCAACTGCGGAGTCATGCTCATCAGCCAACCAAACTGGAACGCCTATGGCTGCACCGAAAAGATTATCGACCACCTGACCCATGTGAGAAACAAATACTTTGTCGTAGACCAGGACATCGTAAACGTCCTCTTCCGCGATAAGATCGAGTACATCAGTCCAACGTACAACTTCAATAGCTGCTTCTACATCTACGGAGTCGACTATGTTTACAAGATCTATCATCTTGACGACAAGCTATATTTCCCCAAAGAAACCGTTACCTCCATTCTTGATAACGGGGGCCCGCTCATCAATCACTGCATGAGCGCTCAGACCGGTCGCCCGTGGGAACACAACAGCATCCATCCCCAAAACGCGCTTTTTGATAAGTATCTGGCCCTCACCCCTTGGACAGACGCCGACAAGCTGACCGTCCGCCGAACCTTCGTTTTCCGGGCCCAGCGCTTTGCCTACGAGCACCTTCCCATGTCCATCTACTGGGTTATCCATCGCGTCGTCCTCACGATGTGGATGAACGAACAGGACAGGAAGTGCAAAAAGGGTGAATAGAGCCAAAGAACTTAGCATCGGCGAAAACATTGCATGGAACTCAATCGGCAACTTTGTCTACCTCATCGCACAATGGGCCCTTAGCTACATCGTTGTTCGAGTCCTTGGCTATGGACCGGCAGGAACCTTTTCACTTGCAATGTCCATTGGCAACTCCCTAAACGCGATTGCCACCTATACGATGCGCAATTATCAGGTCTCCGACCTGAAGGGAGACTACTCTGATAACCAGTACATTCTTTCGAGAGCCATCACGTCGGGAATCTCGCTTTTAGCATGCATTGTGTTTACCGGAATTAACCCTTACGACGGTTACACATCCCTGTGCATCATCGCCTACATGGTGTTCAAGATTTCCGAGGCCGTCTCTGACGTTTATCAGGGGATACTTCAACGTGCGAACAGAATGGACTACATCGGGAAAGCTTACATTCTTAAATCCCTTGTGGACCTCGCGCTATACTGCGGAATCCTCTTGGCAACCAATGACCTCCTGTTTGCAATTTGCGGACTCAGCATTGGCTCTACCGCTATTGTCTGCATCTACGAGCGAGCCACCGCACGACCGTTCTCAAACCAGAAGAAAACGAGCAGTGATGTAAAAGAGGATCTGGGAAGGGTGCTAGGTCTGCTTATTGCCTGTCTTCCCATCGCGGCCTATGGCCTCTTCTTTAACACCATGGGGCAAGTACCCAGATACGCACTTGAATTCATGCTTGGAAGCGAGAAGCTCGGCATATACACGTCCGTAGCTATGCCAGTAACTCTTGTGCAGGTATCTGCAAACTATCTATTTGTTCCCCTTACTGCCCCGCTCGCCCAATGCTATCTTGATAAGAACTCCAAACGCTTCTACGACATTATCAAGAAGGTGAGCATAGCGATCGCTATTATTGCTGTCTGCGCGTTTGCCGGATTTGGCCTTCTTGGAAAACCGGTTATGCGCCTGCTATTTGGAGACTCGATCCTCCCGCATCTCTATTTGCTCAACCCACTCATCGTATGCAGCATCCTCGTTGCGCTTTCATGGTTTCTCTCGGCAGCGCTCACCGTTATCAGGCAACTCAAAGGGCAGCTACTTCTCAGCCTTAGCAGCTTCATCCTCTCCTGCATACTGAGCCCCTTACTTATCTCGTTATTTGGAATGAACGGGGCGACGTTCTCCTATATCGCCGCTCTTCTTGCCTTTTCGGCCGGCAGCTTGGTGCTGCTTTTCAAAAGCTTCAAACCCAGCACTGCTTAATATAGCGCCCCGGGATCGATTGTGATCCCAGGGCGTTCCTACATCCTACCCAAAAGAACCAGTAACCTAAAAGCCAGCTCATCACCGACGGTTTCTCGATAGCGAACAGGCCAGAAAGCCTTCCTCAACTGGGTGAGAACGGTAATGGGCCGACTGTAGAGGTCAATTAACTCACGGTTGTGAGCGCTGAATTCCCCAGAACATGCGGTGGCAACCCTCTTGATCATCACACGCACTTTTCCGAGCGTTTCCCCAAACAAGAACGTCCTAATCCTGAAACTGAGCCTCTGAAATGCTCCCATATTCCCAGCCGATACATTCTCTGAGTGTCTCCGATATTTAAGGGACACCCTCGGATCCGAAATAGTCTTCCCATACCCATTTGAGATGAGAGCGCATAACCAATCATGTCCCGCAATACCATCGGGATCGACAGACAGCAATCGCTCCCTCATGGCGCGATTGAAAACCATTACCATCCCGGGTATAGCGGCTTCAGCAACAGCATTTTCCAAGCTGGAAGACAGCCTGCGATTTGGAGTGTCTTCGACCTCATTCAGATTCTGATCGCAGAACACGAAGTCACTGTGATACATCACAGGCACGGAATCTGCGAAAGCCCCCGCCTTGTCGAGCTCTTCAACCGCACGCGATAGCTTTTCGGGGAGCCAGAAGTCGTCCTGGTCACTAAACGCATAATAATCGGTATCTGGACATGCTCGCAGTGCAGCGAGGAAACCAGCTGCAAAACCAAGATTCACACCATCGATCACGACGACATTATCGCGGTCTGTATATTCGTCGCAAAGCGCCACCGTTTCAAGGTTCGGAGACCCATCATTCCTCATGACGAGAACGGGCTCGCTCGTCTGCCCAAGAATACTGTCTACTTGCTCACGAAAATACTCAGCTCTCGGGTTATATACCGACATCGCGACGGATACACGGTGCGTCTTTTGAGTGGTCACGCCATCTCCAATTCAAAATGCCTGAACAACGTCATATGGACCCTATAAATATACAGAAGCTGGGGCGCCGTTCTAAGTCATCCAATAGAACACCGCATCGATATCCTTCATTTCCGCACGTCGGTCCAACCTACTGGAACGGCATCACAACCACCAAGATGGGCCTCGACGTCTATACGCTTTCAACTCGAACACCCACACGCGGGAAATACGCCTCAATAACACGATCCCCCCATCAGGTCGGTGATCTCGTTCGCGTTTATCATCTCCACCGCCGTTAACCTCCCATCCTTTAGTAGCACATTTACGCACTGTTGATATAAACTAAAAATGTACTAGCAGGTTCGCGCCATTCCGGCGTTTTATCGGACATCCGAAGCGGGGATTCGATGGAGATGAGAAACCCGCTCCTCCCGAGGGGGCGCGAGGGATATCGCCTCGCCGAGAAGCTGAGGCAGCTGAGGTCGCTGCGGGGACTCACCCAAAGAGAGGTCGCGCAGGTAGCGGGCATCGACGAGTCCACCGTACGCAGCTACGAGCTCGCAAGGCGCATGCCGAAGCCCGAGCACGTCCGGAGCCTGGCGGCGGCGCTGGAGGTCATGCCGGAGGCCCTGATCCCGTTCGACCCCGCTGCCGACCACAACGAACTCTTCCTCATGACCGTGGAGCTGGCCGACATCTACGGCTTCGAGTTCGGCTACAACGACGATTTCGCCTATATCGCCCCTACGAGGGACGTCTTCATCCAAGGCATAGGAAGATGGGCGAAGGCGAACGAGGCGATGTGTAAAAACGAGGGGGCGTTCCGGGGCGACTACGAGCTGTGGAAGGACGAGTTCCACGACCATTTCAGCAAGCGGGACTACCCCGCCGCCTACCCCGACTACGATTCTAATAAGCCCGAATCGGGGCAGCGTTGGATGAACGAAAGCTTCGCCGCCGCCCTCAAGGACATGCGCCGTATCCGCGGCCTCAACCAGGAGGAGATCGCCGAGAAGGCGGGGCTGAGCCTGTTCACCCTGCGAAGCTACGAGCAAGGAAAGCGCATACCACGCGCAAAGCAGATGGAAGCCCTCTGCGAGGCGCTGGGCGTCACCCTAACAGCCTTGACGCGGCATTATTTCGGAAGCCCCAACCAGGCGATGCACTACCTGTTCGCCATAGCGGGAGCGGCCAACCTGACGCCCGAGAAGGATGAAGAAACAGGTCCCAGGCTGCGCACCCAGGGAAACATGGTGGAGTGGGCTTTCGTCCGCCTGACTGACAAGCTGGAGGAGCTGAAGGACAAGCCGACGACGGAAAGGCGCGATGAGCTGACCCATTGGCTTGCGACGTTCGACTGCACCGATGATGACACCATGAGCGATGCACGATCAGCAGGCCGTCTCGAAAGCAACAATGAAAAACTTATTCCAAAAGCGTAAGAGCAAGTTTCTGCAAATGATGAAGGAGCAAAAATGAGCAAAAGCCTCAACATCACGCAATCTTCTATTATAGATTTCATCGAAAGTGAGCGGCATCGCATAGACGATGGAATGAGTCCCAGTGAAGCTTTCGAACACGTCGCTGCTCAACAAATTTTGACCCAGTACCTGCTTGATGATGACGATATCGCCAGAGGGTTGACTGACGGCGGAGGCGATGGCGGCTATGACGGCATCTTTGTATTCGTAAATGATATCCTGGTCAATGGAGAGGATTCCGATTCGCTCGAGTTGGACAATAAAAGCAGGGTGGACATTCATTTTATTCAGGCGAAAAATCAAACCAGCTTTTCAGAAGTGATTATCCAAAACTGGAAAGATTCGTTTGCAAACCTGACAGAATCAGAAGACCCTGATCGGGAAAGATATCGCGAAGACGTTATCGATCTCTTTATTTTAATTCGAGCAATCCTTAAACAAACGATAAAAAAACGCCTGCAGGTCTATATTCATTTTTGGGCAGTTTCATTGGCCACTCAAATTCACAACAACCTAGAAAAACAAGCTAGAGAACTTAAGGAACTTGTCGAACGCATAATTCCATCTAAAAACACAGTGGTAGACGTTGATTTTATTACTGCTCCTGAATTTTTCGAACTCATTGAGGAAGTGCCCGATGAGACCATGACCCTGAAAGGGACAAAAGAGCCGCTTTGCCCCGATAGCTCAAGCGCAATCCTCACGGTATCGCTTAAGGAGTACTGTGATTTCATTACCGATGATAGCGGTCACCTGAAAAAGATATTGTTTGAGGCGAACATACGTGATTACCAAGGCAACGTACATGTGAATCAAGCGATTCGAGAGACGCTCGACAATAAATCAGCTATTGATTTTTGGTGGCTCAATAACGGAATCACTATCATAGCCGACTCGATGGCTCGAGATATGGATCATTCCGTCTCATTAACTAACCCAAGAATCGTTAACGGACTCCAAACCTCAAACGAAATTGCTCGGCATTGCCAATCATTGGGGGAAAATGACGACGATAGGAAAGTGCTAATAAAGTGCATCGCTACTAGCAATTACGAAGCTAAAGCGAAAATTATTCAGGCAACAAACTATCAGACGTCTATACCTCCTGCTTTTCTCCATTCGCTCGAAACCACTCACCTTCAGATAGAGAGGTATTTCAAAAACCACGGTCTCCACTACGACAGAAGAAAAAGTTCGGGAAAGAACAACGGCATTTCGTCAAAGGACATTGTCTCGATTTCATTTTTGGGACAATGTTTGATTGCAACATTGCTTAAACAGCCTGATTATGCTCGGGCTAGACCCGCCAAAATCTTGGGAGACGAGAACAAATACAGTAAGATTTTTAATGAGAATATCTCCCTCAAGGCATATTACCAATTAGCGAAAACCGGCAATCAGATTAAACAGCTCATAAAGAAGTTTGAGTTAACACGAGGAGAGCAGAATGACCTCCTCTTCCACGTGATCTATCTTTATTGTGCAAAACAGTCTGACTCATTGGACCTAACCAAATCCGAGCTCGAATTACTGGAACCGCCTTCATCTGAAGACCTCCGACCTGTCATCGAATTAGCAAGGTCGGCATATCTCGACTTTGGAGGAAACGCCCAAACTGCAAAAAGCGCGTCGTTCGTATCCGAGATTCAGAAGAGAGCATCCGAACAATGGGGGCTATAATTTCAATGGGTATTAAATGGGCATCAGCTTGACGCATACTGTGTAAAGTGAAGCAAAACTGAGGTCATTACGGTAGCTTCAGCTCATTACATCATCGAACGTTCAATGCGAGTGGAGATAACGGGGACTGGTTTCTGAACTCGCTTTGTGCCTGCTGTCTTGGCGAAGGCTGGGCGACGTTAACCCTTATCGAGAATGATGGGAGCGGCGTTGTCGCTCGCCTTCGCGACTTGCTCATATGAGACTTGGAACTCAAGAACTGTTACCTATGCTGTTGACGATTAATTTAAGGCTCTGTTAGACCAGGATTGACATACATGTGTCCCCACGGTGCCATATCGTTAGCCCCGTAGACCGCGACGGATGGGGGCAGCATGAACGCCGAAGACCTGGTCCTCAACTTCAAGAAGGACATCTCGAGCCTCAGCAGGACCGAGCGCCGCCGCGCAATCGAGTCCGTCAGGGACGTTATCCGCGCGGCGGCGTTCGACGACGCTGCCGGCTCAACCTATGAGGTCGAGCGCTGCCCGCGCCGCGGGTCCGCCGCGGTCGTGAAGAAGGGCAAATCGAGGAACGGCGAGCAGCGCTACCTCTGCCGGGGCTGCGGCAGGACCTTCGGCATGGGCAGCGGGCGCATCCTTGGGACGAGCAGGCTGCCGAGGGAGACCTGGATGGCCTACGCCGAGTGCTTCGTGCTCAAGCTGCCCCTGCGGGAATGCGCGACGCGCTGCCGCGTCTGCCTCAAGACCGCCTACACCATGCGCCACAGGCTCATCGAGCGCCTCTCGGCCTACACCCCCTCGTTCAGGGTCGGGCGGGGCTGCGGCTGCGAGCTCGACGAGACCTACTTCCCCGAGTCGTTCAAGGGCAACCACGCGAAGGGGTCGTTCAAGATGCTGCGCCCCTCCCGGCGCCGCGGCAGGCAGGTGCACAGGCGCGGCCTCTCGCTCGAGCGGATCTGCGTCATGACCGGCGTGAACGACTCGAACGAGACGTTTCTCGAGGTCACGGGGCGGGGCGCCCTGTCGAGGAAACGCGCCATGGACGTGCTGAGGGGCCGCATCGCGTCCGGCTCCGTCGTCGCGACCGACAGGGCGGCAGCCTACGTCGGCGTCCTCGCGGAACTCGGGGTCGCCGCGCACGCGGCCTACGACCCCAAGGACCGCTCCGAGGGCACCATCAACCGGGTCAACACCGTCCACTCGCTCCTCGGCGCCTTCATGGAGCCGTTCAGGGGCGTGTCAACGAAGCACCTCGGCGCCTACCTCGCCTGGTTCAGGTGGTGCCGGACCTTCATGGCGACCGACCCCGGCACCGCCGAGCGCACGGTCGCGCGACAGCTCGCGAACGGGACCTGCGGGAGCCGCATCCGCGACATGTTCAACGTCCGGCCGCCCTACATGGACTACTGGGACGCGCCCGCCGCGCAGGGGCGGTAGAATGGTCGCACCGCGATATACGAGGAGGGGTGCAGCCATGCCGTCGAACATACCGGCCACGACGATCCGCATCGACCCGGAGGTCAAGAGGGAGGCGACAGTCATCCTGGACGAGCTCGGCCTGTCCATGTCCACCGCCGTCAACGCGTTCCTCAGGGCGCTCGTCCGGGAGGGCGGGATGCCGTTCGAGATGAAGGTCAAGGCGCCGGCACCCGACGGGAAGGCGGCGAGATAGCCGGCAGATCGACTTGGGGCGATAGGGCCCTCACGATTAACCCGACCGATCTTGAGCGCATCGACCCCTTGCCGGATTCAAACCCGGCAAGGGGTCGATAGCTTTGCAATTTCAAAAAGATGATTGAGGCAGAATGTCAATTCTGGTCTAACAGAGCCTAATTTTATGTAGTACACCAAAACAAACTGCTGTAGGTTTATGTTGAAAACTCGGCAACGACGATAATCAGGCATCAATGAGTCTCGATAATCGACTCGAATCCAGCTGCAGAGCCATTTTCTCGAGCTAAAAAAGCGAGCAGTCTACTCATCCCGCTTTTTGTTAAGCAAGCGCGCGCGAGAACGCACGTATATCCATTAGTTTCCTTCACGTCTTCAAAGTACAAATAGTATTCTCTATGATCTTTTTCAACGGTGAACCTCCCGTGAGCAAAGCTATTTCGAATCCTATGAAGAAGATCCATGTATCGGTTAGACTCGCCTGCAGCAGCTATGACAGCATATGGACGCCGCATTGAAAGATAATCAGTATCTAAACCCAGCTTCTCCCACTCTTTTTTAAAGCAATGTTGATAATCACAGTACATGAATGACTCCTCGGACAAGCCGAGCAGTTCGATAAATCGATTGCGAAACCTTGAACTATTCCAAGGGTTGCGCCAACCCAGTATGTCCAAAGTTAAACCAGAATAGCTTCCTTGTTTGCACGGCGAGTGCAGGCAGAAGAAATCAATTATTCTCAGCAGGTCATCATCAAAAAACTGACGTCCCAGTTTCGTGTATGACCAATCCTCAGCCAGAATGAAATCATTCACCTCAAACCTGTATTTTTGCCCCTTGAGATTATCGGTTTTTCGTTTCTTTCTCGCCATACCTACTGCTCCAAAAGTTGTATCAGTGTTGGTGTAGGGCTCGGTTTTTGAGCAGCGGCCAGGGACCGTCGCGGTAACCGATCGTCGCCTAAAATGCTGTCATTCTAACGCATGCTACGCTACCCTCCTCCCGGGAACGGGGTTGTCGGCAACAACGGGCTCGATGATCCCCGCGGCATGCTCGGCGGCGGAGGCCCCGTAGGCGGGCGCGGGTGCGTTCACCTTTGTGCCCTCCACGGCCCTTCCCATGGACTCGTCGTTGAACCAGCGGAGGCCCGCCCAGTCCTCGTCCATCTCGGCGAAAACGGCGCCCATCATCCTGATGAGCAACTTCCTGCTGGGGAACACCTGCACCACACGGCTGCGGCGCTTGAGCTCGCGGTTGGCGCGCTCCTGCACGTTGTTGGTGCGCAGCCTCACGTGGTGCTCATAGGGGAAGTCCATGTAGGCCAGCGCATCCGCCTCGGGCTCCTCGAGCATCTCGGCGGCCTTCGGGCAGAAGCCCTCTATCCGGCCGATCGCCAGCTGGTGTTGATATTCAAGGCCGCTTACCCGATATCCTCAACCGTTGGGATAATGCAAATCGAACGCTCCCAAATGCTGCTACCATCAAATGGTGCATTATGCCTGTGGGAAGGAGCTAGCATGAGTCGACGCAAAGCAACGATTCGCTTCACACTCTTCTACTCGCTATTCATTGCTCTAGCGTTGGTGCCGAACACTGCGTATGCTGACGAAGGCGAGCTAGGACCGGCCGAGTCAGTCACAATCCAAGAGGAAACAGCACTCACTCCCGGCGAAGGGGCGACAATCCCCGCCTCAAATCAAACTGCTCGGGAGAAATCCATGACGAACGTCACCGACGATCCCTCCGAAGCCACCGGCACGTCCGCCAGCGAAATGGAAGAAGTCCTGGCAACTCCCGTGGAAGACGCCGCCACGACGGCAGCAACCCAATTGCCTGAACCAACCACCGAAACACAGACAGTATCCACCCCTTCCGTTCAATACGCGGCGCACGTCAGCGACCAAGGCTGGGAGCCCGACCTCAGCAAGGACGGTGCAACGGTCGGAACAACGGGCAAAGCACGCGCCATCGAAGCCCTTAAGATCTCCCTTGCCAACGCAAACGGCGGCATTCGCTACCGCGCGCATTGCACCAACGTGGGTTGGCAGGACTGGGTGGCAGACGGCGCCGTGGCGGGTACCACGGGCATGTCGTACTCCATGCAGGCAATCCAAATCGAGCTCACGGGCAACATTGCCAGCAGCTACGACGTGTACTACCGCATTCATGCCCAGAACTTCGGATGGCTTGGCTGGGCCAAAAACGGCGAAATAGCCGGTACGACCGGTTGGGACTATCGCGCTGAAGCCGTCGAAATCCTCTTGGTGAAACACGGCGATAGAGCGCCCTCATCTGACAAAGATGCCTACATTCCCTCGTACTACCAGACATCCATTACGCAGGAGGGGGAGTCCACCGTCGTCCGCGTACGTCCCGACTCGCTCAACCTTCTGCGCACCGACGGCGTCGCCACGGACATGCGCGTAACCGCAACCATGGCGTACGGCGACACCGTGACCCGCAAGGTGTCCGGCTCAACTTCGCTGGCAACTATCAACGCGAACGGCATGGCGCTCAATGTTGAAACCTACGGACCGTTCACGGCAACCATCGAGTACCTCAAGGACGGTCGCGTGGTTGGCACCGACACCCGCGAATTCGGCGTGACCGCGAGTGAGTACAACCTCGCACCCCTCTCTGCATCCTTCCCGGTAGTCCTCTACTCAATCTCTTACTGGGACTACACCACCTCCGCCACGGGCACCGCGGCGCCATCCATTGTCATGCTCGACCGCCCGTCGGCATTTAACTGGAATGCACTCCCCAGCGGCATGTACGCCATGCCCTTCATGACCGAAGACGCCGTTAAGGTCTCCAGCGACTACAGCGCTTTTGCAAGCTACGTAAAGGAGCTCAAGCGCCTGAAGCCCGACTCGAAGTTCAACCTGTTCATCAATGACATTACCTGTTCGCTCATCCATTCGATCATCTACGCCAACCAGATTCCCCAGGACAACTACAAGATCTATCTTCTTTCTGACGGAACGGCTACTTACAACTTCATGAACGAGGCATTCAACGCTGAAGGTGTGGATCCCGCCGCCAAGGAAGCCCAGCTTGAGCAGAGTTGGCTGGCCGCCAAGGAGTACGCATACAAGAACGGACAGGCAAGCTCGGACTACGGATGGCACGCCCATTGGGACTCCATGTACGCCGTGTTGAAATGCGAGCCGAACACTGAATGGTGGATGACGCGCGCGAACCTGTTCCAGAGCGCTGACGGCAACGCATTTGCCAACGCCATTGCCACCGATCCGGCGGTAAAGAAGAAGAACGTGGCGAGTATGCTCACCGCGCTCCAGCAACGTGGCGACGTAACGGTCGCGGCGTTCAAGGCACTCTACAACTTCAACGACGGCTACTTCACCGCCGCCGAAGCTGAAGGCAAAAAGCCCATGGTTCTCTTGGGCACCTACGTCAACCTAGAGCAGTCGTTCGAAGACTACGCCAAGCTCACCATGACCTACTACGGAGACGAGTACGCCTACTATTACAAGGGACACCCCAACACGCCAACCGGGCTGTGGCCCTCCAAGCAAGACCAGTTGAGCTCCTTGGAAATTACCGATATCGACTCTTCGGTGGCAGCCGAGCTAATCCTGTTCTTCAACCCCGAAGTTGCGCTGTCCGGCTATGGATCGAGCACGTACAACTCGGCAACGGGTGACGCGGGATGCGGCGTGTTCAACATGACGAAAGCCGCGGCCCTCAGTCCGTCGAGCACGGTCGACTACAGCATTATGGATTGGTTCGCTTCACCCATCTCATCTTCTTCAGATACGGCTATCCAAGCCCTCTGCCCCAAGGGCGACACGTGCTACCTCGTTGAATTCTCCGATATGATTCTAAAGTCCGCCGATTACGACATTGCCGTATTCTCTGGCAACACGTCCGCGCTCACGTACTACAAGAAGCTTGCCGATGGAACGTACAGGCTGGTTCGCACGAAGACCAACGGTTCGACCCTTATGACCTCTGCCCACGTTTCTGGAACGGGTTGGATCTCCTCGGTCAAGGAGGGCAAGACCGCTGGCACCACGGGAAAGTCCAAGGCACTCGAGGCGTTCAAAGTCGACATGGCGGCCCTCCCCTACTCCGGCACGGTGCAATACCAAGCCCATTGCGCAAACCTTGGCTGGCAAGGCTGGAAGAACGAAGGTGAAGTCGCGGGCACCGTTGGCGAATCGCGCCAAATCGAAGCTATCCAAATGAGGCTTACCAACGAGTTCGCCGAGCACTACGACATTTACTATTGAGCCCATGTACAGGACGAAGGATGGCTTGGCTGGGCCAAGAACGGCGAGAGCGCGGGCACTACGGGCTTTGGCAGGCGCGTAGAGGCTATCGAGGTCAAGCTTGTTGAGAAGGATGATGCCGCGCCAGGAAGCACTGCGCGCGCATCCATCATCGGCCTGCCCAACGTAACCGCGCATGTCTCTAGCATTGGCTGGCAGGCAGCCGTTCACGGCACTACATATGCTGGCACCACGGGGATGACCCTGGGCGTTGAAGCGTTGAAGCTTTCCGTTTCCGGAGCCCCCTTCAACGGGGACATTACCTACCGCTCCCACGTAGCCAACCAGGGATGGGAGAACACATGGACCTCGAACGGGCGCGCCACGGGCACAACGGGCAAATCACGCCATATGGAAGCGCTGGAAGTGAAGCTCACCGGCGATCTTGCAAAGCACTACGACATTTTATATCGCGTGCACGTTTCCAACATTGGCTGGATGCCCTGGGTTAAAAACGGCGTCACCGCCGGCACAACCGGTCGCGGTATTCCCATTGAAGCTGTTGAGATGAGACTCGAAAGCAAGTAGTGATTCATCGTCATAGTAATGACAAAGTGGGCCGTCGGCACTTTTGCCAACGGCCCGCTTCTTTCTATCAATCCTCGTTCCATCGTTCAAGTTCAGATTTGTTACGCCCTAGCGATACGTAACAACCTTAGTACCATACGGGACGTTATCGTAAATCCACTTGGCATTTTGAATCGCAAGCCTTACACAGCCTTGAGAAAGGTTCTGCCCCAAGCGCCCATCCTGGATATTGAACGTTCCTTGATCGTAGGGCACGGAATGGAACAGGTAGTCACCGTAGAACTGCGTGTAGTAGTAGCAAGTGTAGCCATGGCCAAAGCTGTAACCCTTGCCGTACACGGCGAACTCGCCAATAACGGTAGGGGTATAAGCAGCGCCCGGAGAGCACTGCCAGTAGAACACCTGGTTCCAGTTGTAGGAACTTCCGTTGTACACGCCCACACGGCAGCGGGTCGTATCCACAAGCAGCAACCAGTTGGTCGAACTAGCATAGCGATTCGCACGCTGCCACATGGCAAACTGATCCGCGGGCATCACGGGAACGTTCGTGAAGGGGCGATAGGTAGAGCCCGGTGCGGCAGAGCCCTTGGGAAGGAACTGGATTTGAATGCCCTCGAGGCGGTAGCCGATGTTGCTAGTTCCCGCTTGAGCGCCATTTGCGGCCCAGCCGAGCCAGCCGTAATCCTGCACGTAAGCGCGATACCATACGTCGAAATACTTGGACAGGTCACCGGTGAGCTGGATCTTAATGGCCTCCAAGCGTTTGTTCTGCCCCGTGGTGCCGCAGCTCGCACCGTTCGATGCCCAACTACGCCAACCGTAATCCTGCACATGAGCGGAATACTGAATGTCACCCGAGACGTTTGAACTCACCGAGAGCTTGAGGTCCTCGACCTTGAGGGCGCGACCCTGCGTGCCGGCGTATCCGTTGTTGGAGACGGATGCCATCCAGCCGATATTCGATACGTGAGCAGAATAGCTTAGCATCGGCTTGGTGATGCACGCATCCGAACCAGTCGCAGGAGCCGCCTCGCCCTTTTTCACGAGCATGATTTGAACGGCCTCTGCCGAGACGCCCAGACCCGTAGTGCCCGCGTCTGCACCGTTGCATGCCCAAGAGAGCCAGCCATAGCCAGAAGCGTGAACGCGGTAGTAAACATCGTACTGGTTGGCAAGCTCGCCGGTAAGGTTAATTCTTACTGCCTGGATAGAACGGCTCTTCCCCGTTGTACCAGCAATCGTCGGAGCCTCGGCGGTGTTCTGCCAACCTTCTTCCTCAACATGAGCTGCAACGGAAACGGAGCCGGCAATTGAACCAGCGGCACCAACACGAAGAGCTTGGAGAGATAGAGCGCGGCCTGTGGTACCCACGGTAACATCGGTACCCAACGAAGCGGTCTGCCAACCAATCTCGGCCACATGACCTTGGGCAGAAAGAACCTCATTGGTGTAGTCCGCCTCTACATAGGCACCATCGGTGGAACCAGGCGCAGCGGCATCCTTCTCAAGGAGACACACGCGCACAGCGCAGATGGCAGCATTGTTGGAAGCGCTGCCGACAGGCGATCCATTGGAAGCCCAGCCAGTCCACTTGCCCGTGCTGCCATCGAACACCTGATACCAGACGTTGTAGCTTGTTGCGAGATCACCCGAGAAGCTGATCCTCACGCAGCGCATGGCCAAACCATCCGAAAGCGTGGTTGTCCAACCACCGTCCGCGACATCGACGCCCTCGGGCATAGAACCGTATTGGCTGCCAGACTGGTACAGAATCGAGCCGTCGCATATCTGGTTGTTCACGTTAAGCGCAAAGCTCTTGAGCGGCTTAGAGGCATCTTCCGAGCCAATAACGATGGTCGAGCCCGTGCCAGTCCCAACCGTCGAGCCGTCCAAGCCGAGCGCCGCTCCCTGCAAGACAGCATGCTCGGAGCCCTTAAAGGCGCCCTCCGTAGAGCCGGGAGCTTCTTCACCCTTCTCAACAAGTACGATCTGCACGGCCTGAACGCCCGAGCTCATACCCACGGTTCCGGCCGCCGCGCCGTTAGACGCCCAGCCAAGCCATGCGTTGTCACGAGCGGAATAGACTCGATACCAAAGGTCGTACACGTTCGCAGCGTCGCCCGTAAGGCGCATTTGAAGCGCCTCGATGCGGCGAGACAAACCCGTTGTACCCGTACGTCCAAAAGACCAGGAGCCCCATCCTTGATCTTGAACGTGCGAGCGAACTTGGATGCCAGCGCTTCCACCAAACCAGGTAATCCCAGCCTCAAGCGACTCAACGTGCTCCGCACCGGGAACACCCGCGGTGGCGCCATCGCTCACGGCGGACATCCAACCAACGTTGGAGACGTGGGTCGAATACGTCACGACCGCGGGTTCATCTGCCTTGTTCTTGAAGGGGACATCCGTACCACCCGGGGCAGCAGCATCCTTGGCCAATATAACGATTTCGACAGCCTCAACGGAATAGCCGTAGCCCTCGGTGCCCGCATTGGCACCGTCGCACGTCCAATCCAGCCAACCAAAGTTGGACGAGTTGACTCGGTACCAAACACTGTAGTTTTGAGAAAGCTCAGCGGAGAGCTGGATTGCGATGGCCTCAAGCTGCCGAGACTGCCCCACGGTGCCGGCAATGGTATCGTTGCCCACCGGGTCCATCCAGCCGACGTTCGACACGTGGGCTTTGATGGAAAGGGCGTTGGAAACCTCGTTGCCCTCGGCATCCTTAACGGAAAGCTTCAGCGCTTCCATACGCTTCGACTTGCCGGTAGTGCCCGCAAGCTCACCCGCGGAGACCGACGTCATCCAACCGTAATCCTGCACGTGTACCTGATAGGTAAGGACAGGAGCAGTTTCCGTCTTGTTCTCAGGCTCATCTGCCGGCTCGTCAATCGCGGCGGCGTCCAAAACGGAAGCTGAACCGGTCTGGATCTCGGACTCCGGCGACGATCCGTTCTCAGTCGCATTGCCCGAGGTATCCGGAGCAGCACCATCCAGCCCGGCAGCGCTATCACCAACGCCCGCCTGATCGGCATCGGATCCAACAGCCCCAGCGTCGGCATCGCCAGACTGAGAAGTTTGACCGGCAGATTCCTGCGCTGATGGAACGGACGAGTCCTGAACAGATTCGGCGTAAACGGCAATCGGCTGAAGTGCTGGCATCGTGCACATGAGCCAGATCATACCAATAACGACCGCAGCCCTTCCATGCTTCATTTTGACTCCCCATCGATTAGGCGACCTTTGATTTATTATTAACTGATTCATTAGTTACTCAAATACGTAAAACGCGAATGGTGCATAAAAAGAAACGAACGGAGCGCAACAAAAGCGAACCGTTCGTTCTAAATCAAAGAGCCAGGCTAAACTCAACCAAGAGTATCTTACGCTCTCGCTATGCAAGCGGGATGTTGTCGTACCAACCCCATTTTGGCTTATACGTAGTGGAATAGTAATCCAGCCAATAACCCATATCCAGTGTCCTTATGTGACCAACATTATCCATAACCTGGTTGTTGCCAATATAGATACAAACATGACCGTATATACGACCCATATACGTATGCATATGCGAGGGAACAGCAACGACCATTCCGACCTTCAGCTGCGAATAATCAGTATATTTGCAGAAATCCCAATAGTAGTCACAGGCGTCCGTATGGACATTCCTGAATCCAGCCCGCTCATAGACCTGAGCAATCCATTCTGAGCACAACCCAGGACCAGGAGAGGGAACCTGCCTCGATAGATCTACGATCTTCTTCTGCATTGGATTGGCAAGGGCAAAGGGTTCGCCAAGAAGTATCGGGGAGACAGTGCTCCCCGGAGCAGCAGCGCCCTTTCTCGTAATTCTTACCTGAACGGCCTGAACATGCGTCCCATAGCCGGTACTGCCGGCGATGGCGCCATTTTTTGTCCAACCGAGCCAGCCGACGTTATCAACATGGACCCTATACCAAACATCGAAATAAGTTGCCAAGTCACCCGATAGGGAGACTTTTATTGCTTCGACCGAATTGGATTCAGTAGCAGACGACAGTTGATCCCCGTTTGACTTGTCAGAAGTCCAGCCTACATTTGATAGATGCAGCTGATAATTAATTCCACCGGCAACGAATGAAGTGGTCTTAGCCAAGAACCCGGTAATGGGAATTCCCTTGCCGGTTGTACCGGACACCTCTCCGGCAGAAACAGTATTCTGCCAAGTGCCGTTCGACTGGGAAGAATACGTCAACGTCGGTATTTCAAGATGAGAATAGCCCATCGTATCAGGATGGGAAGCACCTTTCCTAACAAGCTTAATCTGAACCGCCTCAAGGGAACAAGACATTCCGGTGGTGCCGGCCTCCTCGCCGTCCTTGGCCCAGGCCATCCAGCCGATGTTGGAGGCGTGGACGCGGTAGTAGACGTCGTAGTCATTCGCAAGGGATCCCGTGAGCCTCAGGCGGACGGCCTCGACGGCGCGGCCCTGGCCGGTGGTGCCGCCCTCGGAGGCCGAGGGGGTGTCCCAGCCCTGCCAGCCGATGCCCGAGACGTGGGCGTCGATCTGAACCGCTGACCCGTCCGAGTAGTCGGAGCTGTCGAGCGAGAGCTTGAGGTCCTCGAGGGCGAGGCCGCGGCCGGTGGTGCCGGCGGTCGCCCCGTCGGACACGGCGCCCTGCCAGCCCACGTTGGAGACGTGGGCGCGGTAGGTAAGGGACATGGGCTTCTTCTTGAAGGCGTAGTCGACGTTGGCGCCGTCGGACGAGGGGGCGGCGTCGCCCTTCCTGACGAGCCTGACCTGGACGGCCTCGACGCTCCTGCCGTAGCCGGTGGTACCCGCCTCCTCGCCGTCCTTGGCCCAGGCCATCCAGCCGATGTTGGAGGCGTGGACGCGGTAGTAGACGTCGTAGTCATTCGCAAGGGATCCCGTGAGCCTCAGGCGGACGGCCTCGACGGCGCGGCCCTGGCCGGTGGTGCCGCCCTCGGAGGCCGAGGGGGTGTCCCA
>OLRB01000483.1_pt1 | contig 27230 bp, 21 predicted proteins | sample 1672751 | NCBI WGS metagenome assembly OLRB01 (sample SAMEA3136720, study PRJEB25190) | human gut metagenome | biome: human gut; feature: human-associated habitat; material: faeces | place: Austria | collected 2013
ATATTAGCATAAAATATTATTTAATATTTAGTGTAAGATTTTATTTAATCTTAATACAAAATAAAAAAAATTTTTATATCAGTACTCTTGATGTTATAGTATAATATATTTAATAGATAAACTAGATAACATCTAAAAAGAGAGGGTATAAAATTATGAGTTTAAAATTAGGAAATGCCATAGCAGTGGCAACAGATTATATAAAATCAAATCCAGCTGTACCAGTTTACAAAGATGGAGAAAATCTATATGCAGTAATATACCATATAGAAATTGGTTACAATAAAAACCACGAATCTAACGTAAAACAGTACATAATAATAGATTACAAAGATTTTTCTTTATCAGAAGCAGAAAGAGCTGAATTAATAGATTTAGCTAAATCTTACTGCGAATCAAAAGGTATAGAAAATAACGAAAATCTTGAAATAAACTTACTTGATAATGAAGAAGCAGAAAACTTCATTGAAAAAGTATTTAACAACATGAAAGTAATAAGAGGTCTTATAACTAAGAAGTGTTAAGGTCGTCTAACTAGTTTGTGTTTAATTAATGTCGAATGGCATGATTGCTGTTCGGCATTATTTTAAATACCGATTTTTAGACGGCCTTTTTTAAGGTCAAAAGCTAAAAATAAAATAGAAATAAATAATTTTAATATTAAAATAGAGAAATAGGAACAGATAATTAAAAGAAAGGAGAAAATTATGCTAAGAGTATCAAACCTAAAGCTTACAATAGATGAAGATATAAGCATACTAAAAAAATTAGTAATAAAAAAACTAAGTATAAAAGAAAATGAATTAGTAAAATACAGCATATACAAAGAATCAATTGATGCCAGAAAAAAAGGCAATATGATGTTTGTTTACACTGTAGATGTAGAATTAAAAAATGAAGATAAAGTGCTTAAAAGAAAGCATAAAGATGTAGTACAGGTTAAACAAAAATCATATATAGGCGTTAAGAGTGGAAATATAGAGCCAAAAGGAAAAATTGCTGTAATAGGTAGTGGGCCTGCTGGATTATTTGCATCTCTTTTATTAGCTCAAAACGGATACTGCCCAATAATGATTGAAAGAGGGGCAGATGTAGATAAAAGAACTGATGATGTAAACAACTTCTGGAAAAATAGAATATTTAATAAAAAATCAAACGTGCAGTTTGGTGAAGGTGGAGCTGGAACATTCTCAGACGGTAAGCTAACTACAAGAGCTAAGGACATAAGATGTAGAAAAGTTCTTGAAGAGCTAGTAAATCACGATGCACCTTCAGAAATACTTTACTCTCATAAGCCACATGTTGGGACAGATATACTAAAAAATGTCGTTAAAAATATAAGAGAGGATATTAAACACCTAGGTGGAGAGGTTAGATTTGAATCTCAGGTTACAGATATATGTATAGAAAACAACAAAATAACTAGTATAACAATAAATGACAGCGAAAAAATAGAAGTAGAAGCTGCGATACTTGCAATAGGACACAGTGCAAGAGATACTTATGAGATGCTTTACAAAAGAGGAGTTACAATAATTCAGAAGCCTTTTGCAATAGGTGCTAGAATAGAACATCCTCAGCAGATGATAAATAAATCTCAGTACGGAGAATATTACAATCATCCTAGACTTGGAGCTGCGGACTACAGATTAATAGAGCACACTTCTAATGGAAGAACAGCCTACACATTCTGTATGTGCCCTGGAGGAAGTGTAATAGCATCGGCCTCAGAGGAAAATGAGGTTGTAACAAACGGAATGAGTGAACACAGCAGAGATAAAGAAAATGCAAACAGTGCACTTTTAGTAAATGTATCTCCTGAAGATTTTGATAGCGACTATCCACTCGCGGGGGTAGAATTCCAGAGAAAATACGAACAGCTTGCATTTAAATTAGGTGGAGAAAATTACAATGCACCTGCTCAGCTTGTAGGAGATTTCCTAAAAGACAAGGCATCTACTAGTATAGGAGATGTAAATCCTTCATACAATCCAGGGATAACTCTAACATCTCTTGATGAATGTCTACCAGGATTTGTAGTCGAAACTATGAAAGAAGGAATTATTAAGCTAGGTAGAAAATTAGAAGGATTTGATATGCATGATGCAATACTTACAGGTGTAGAGACTAGATCATCTTCTCCAATAAGAATTGTGAGAAATGAAGAAACTCTTGAAGCTATGAATGTAGCTGGACTTTACCCATGTGGTGAGGGGGCAGGATATGCTGGAGGTATTGTAACTGCGGCGGTAGATGGAATAAAATGTGCTGAAAAAATAATCGAAAAATATAAAAGTGTAAAATAAAAATATAAAATTGAATTTGAAAAATATAAAAACATCAGAAATTATAATGTTAAATTTGTTATGTTTTCTTAACATTTTTAACATGGATTTAACTAAACTAATCTTTGAATTTGATATTATAAAATTGATATGCAAAAGAAAAACGAATAGAAATAATCTATAACGGAGGAGGTAATATTTTGAGCATAGTAATAAGTCTAATGGGAGGACTTGGTCTTTTCCTATATGGTATGAACCTTATGGGGGAAGGATTACAAAAATCTGCCGGGACAAAATTAAAAGCGATAATAAAACTTTTGACAAGTAATATATTTATGGGAGTACTTGTAGGTACTGGTGTTACAGCTGTTATACAGAGTTCAAGTGCTACTACAGTAATGGTTGTTGGTTTCGTTAATGCAGGAATCATGACATTAAAACAGGCAATAGGAGTTATAATGGGGGCAAATATAGGTACAACTGTTACAGCACAGTTGGTATCATTCAACCTTAATGGTATGGCTCCAGTAGCTCTTGGAATAGGGATAGTACTTTATTTATTTGGTAAAAATCCAAAAATAAAACATATATCAGAAATCCTTATAGGATTTGGTATGTTATTTACAGGTATGGAATTCATGAAAGATGCTGTTGAACCTTTAAGAGATTACAAAGGATTCACAGATATGCTAGTTTCATTTGGACAGTATCCAATTTTAGGATTATTACTAGGATTTGGTATAACTGCTATAGTTCAGAGTTCAAGTGCTTCAATGGGTATGTTAGTTGCATTAGCTGCTGAAGGTTTAATACCTCTAAATGCAGCATTACCAATACTTTATGGTCAGAACATAGGTACTTGTGTTACTTCACTACTTTCAAGTATTGGTGCAAATAAAAATGCCAAGAGGGCTGCGGTAATACACTTGATATTCAACGTACTTGGAACTGTATTATTCTTAATATTCCTTAATAGACCAGTTGTTTCATTAGTTACAGGAATGGATCCAGGAAATGTTGCAAGACAGATAGCAAATACTCATACATTATTCAACATAATATCTGTTTTAATATTACTTCCATTCAACAACTTTATAATTAAGTTAGCTATGAGAATAATCCCAGACAAGGCTGAGGATGAAGAAGATGTTAAAACAGTTAAATACATCGATGATAAGATGCTTGAAATACCTTCAATAGCTCTTATCAATACTATAAAAGAAACATATAGAATGGGTAACAAAGCTAAAGAAAGTTTAGACTGCTCAATATCAGCTATAATTGAAAAATCTGATGAGTATTTAGGAAAAGTTTTTGTTAAGGAAGAAACTGTAAATGAACTTCAGAAAATAATACTTAACTATCTTCTAAAATTATCAAAAACTGCAGCATTAGATGAAGATTCAAGAGAGGCTGTAGACAACCTATTCAATACAGTAAATGATATTGAAAGAATAGGGGATCACGCTAAGAACATAGCAGAACTTTCTCAGATAATGATAGATGGAGACCTAGAATTCTCTGAACAAGGAAAGAATCAGTTAGAAGAAATATACAATTACGTAATATCTGCATACAATAGTGCGTTAGAAGCGTTCAAAAATGACGATATAAACTTAGCATACAAAGTATTCCGGATAGAAGAAAAAGTAGATATGATGGAAAAAACTTGTAGAGCAAGCCATATGTACAGATTAAATAACAACCTTTGTAGTATAGACAATGGTGTTGTATTCCTTGATATAATAACAGCTCTTGAAAGAGTATCAGACCATGCTGTTAATATAGCTAAGAGAGTTATAGCTCAGAAAAAACACGTTGTAGAATAAAATATAATATATAAATAATTGAGACTGTTGCAAATATAGAATGGACACTAAGATGCAATGGTCTCTTTTTTTATAACCCCAGTTAGACTAGGGGTTATTTTTTTATGAAAAATATATTCTTTTAAGTTTTAGTTAAGCTAACGATAATATAATGAAATCATCGAAGGAGGGAATCTTCTGAGAGGATTTCTTTGAAATAAAAAAGATTTATCTGATTGAAAGATATGAAATAAAAACGAAAAGGAATGGAGTGAAAAGTATGAAATTAAAAAACAAAGGAATAGGATTAATAGTAGTGGTTGCGGTAATAAGTTCGATATTAGGTAGTTCTCTTACACTATTCGCACTTAAAGATAAAATAGGAAGTGGCAACTCACAGTCATCAAATATAGTAGTAAGTGAAGATTCAAAGAGCCAAAATGTTTATCAGGCGGTTGCTAAAAAAGCGACTCCTTCAGTTGTAGGTATAACAACAACTAGTGTGAGTCAGGACAATATGTTTGCTATACCACAGGAAACACAGGGTGTTGGTACTGGTATAATAGTTGATTCAAACGGATACATATTAACAAATTCACATGTTGTATCTGATGGGGATGCAACAAAGGTAAGTGTACTATTCAGTGACGGCTCAGATATAGACGGTAAGGTTATATGGTACGATTCTCAGATGGACTTAGCTATGGTAAAAGTAGATAAAACAGGACTTACAGCAGCAGATTTAGGAAATAGCGACGATGTAGCTGTTGGTGATATATCTATAGCAATAGGTAACCCACTTGGATTAGACCTTCAGAAAAGTGTAACTCAGGGTATAATAAGTGGACTTGACAGAACAATAAGCACAAGTCAGTCAACAAATATGACAGGACTAATTCAGACAGATGCAAGTATAAACTCTGGTAACAGTGGTGGGCCATTATTAAACGAAAAAGGTCAGGTAATCGGTATAAATACAGCTAAAGCATCTCAGGGTGAAGGCTTAGGATTTGCAATTCCAATAAATACAGCTAAGAACATAATAAATAAAGTTGTAAAAGATGGTAACTACGAAAAAGTTACTTTAGGTATAAAAGGAACAGATTTAGAAACATATGAACAGGCTGTTGGACAGGATTTGACAGGAGATAGCGGAGTATATGTAGCAGAAGTAACTTCAGGATCTTCAGCTGAAAAAGCAAAAATGGCAGCAGGAGATATAATAATAAAATTAGGAAATACTGAAATAACTAGTATGAACGATTTAAATAAAGCGTTATACGGATATAGTAGTGGTGATAAAGCAGAACTAACTGTACTTAGAAATGGTAGAGAACAGAAATTGACAGTTACATTTTCTAAATAAATGATAGATGTAAATTAAAAAGTGAAAAAATGAGAAAAATTATTATAATTATGAAATGAATTATTCATTTTCTACACCCCTTTTTATAAAAAAATATATAGAGAAAAAATTTATATGGATTTTTTAATACTGTAATAAAAATATATTACAGTATTTTTTTGCTATGAAAAAAATTGTAAAAAACAACTATAAAAATAAAATATAGAAAAATAAAATATAAAAATCTAGTGAAATCAATGCTTCCGACTATATGCTGAGAAAACGATATTTTTTTGTTATTAATAAAATAATAACAATATTATATTGGTATTGCAGGTTTGTGAAATATTATGGACTTTAAAAATGTCATGTGATAATATTCAGTTATAAGGTTATTGTTTTAGATAAGCGCAATTAATTTGCAATTGATTTTTCATTTTTAAAGATAAATATCTTAGTAACTAATCATATTTATCTTTTTCTTTTGCTTAAAAGAGTTAAATAATTATCAAAATTAATTGCCATGAATAATATAAAAATTAGGAGATGCATTTATGAAACCATTAGTTATTAACTTTCAGAAATGCAGCATACACGATGGTCCTGGAATAAGAAGTACCGTATTCTTCAAAGGATGTCCACTTGAATGTGTATGGTGTCATAATCCAGAAAGTCAGTCATATAAAAAAGAAGTACTATACAACCGGGAAAGATGTGGAGCATGTGGAAAATGTAAAGAAATATGCCCTCACGATGCAATATTCATGAAAGATGGATGTGTAGGACTAGATAAAGATAAATGTGAACTATGTTCAACTTGCTTAGATTACTGCATAAACAATGCAAGAGAAATAGTTGGAGATGAGTACACAGTAAAGGAATTATTAAAACTTATAGATAAAGATAGAATCTTCTATGAAGAATCTGGCGGAGGTGTTACTTTATCTGGTGGTGAAGTAATGGTTCAGGATATGGACTTTATCTGTGAATTAGCTAAAGGATGCAAAAATAAAGGTATAGATGTAGCAATAGATACTTGCGGATATGCACCTACAGAAAATTATGAAAGAATACTACCATACGCTGATAGATTCTTATTCGACATTAAATTAGTAGATGAAGATAAACACAAGAAATTTACAGGAAAATCAAACGATTTAATACTTAAAAACTTAAAATTCCTAAACGATAATGGAGCATTTATAAATATAAGAATACCATTAATCGGTGGAGTAAATGTTGATGATGATAATGAAGAGGTAATGAGAATGATAGAACTTCTAAAACCTCTTAATATAAAAGCTGTAAACTTACTACCTTATCACGATATAGGAAAACACAAATATACTAAATTAGATAAGGAATACGAAGGTAACGATTTTACTAAACCTTCAGATGAAAAAATGAATGAAATCAAAATGATTTTTGAAAATAATAATTTCCAAAATGTAAAAATAGGAGGATAATGTCATGGGAAGAGGAACTTTTGCAAGAACTAAAAAATTAAGAGAAGCAAGTGTAACAACTAAACCGCATATATCAATAGAAAGAGCGGTACTATTTACTGAAGCTTATAAAAAATGGGAAGGTAGCGTTGAAATGCCAGTGCTAAGAGCTTTATCTTTCAAACACTTCATGGAAAATAGAACTCTTTGTATAAATGATGGTGAATTAATAGTTGGGGAAAAAGGTGATTCAGCTCAGGCAGCTCCTACATACCCAGAAATATGCTGTCATACAATAGAAGATATGAACGTAATGAATGATAGAGATATAGTTGACTTCTCAGTTACAGAAGAAGACAAGAGAATACAGGAAGAAATAATAATACCTTTCTGGGAAAAAAGACAGACTAGAAGAAAAATAGTTAACGCTATGGCTCCAGAATGGAAAAATGCTTATGAAGCTGGTATGTTCACAGAATTCATGGAACAGAGAGCTCCAGGACACACTGTTTGTGGTGACATAATATACAGAAAAGGTTTCGCAGATCTTAAAAAAGATATAGAAAAAGAAATAGCTAACTTAGACTTCTTAAACGATAAAGAAGCATACGATAAAAAAGCTGACTTAGAAGCTATGGCAATATCTTGTGAAGCAATGATAATATTCGGTAAAAGATATGCAGAATTAGCTAGAAAAATGGCAGCTGAAACAACTGACGAACAGAGAAAGAAAGACTTATTATTAATAGCTGAAAACTGTGACGTTGTACCAGAACACGCTCCAAAAACATTCCATCAGGCAATACAGATGTACTGGTTCGTACACGTTGGTATAACTACAGAACTTAATACTTGGGATGCATTCTCTCCAGGTAGATTAGACCAGCACTTAAACCCATTCTATGAAAAAGATGTAGAAGAAGGAAGATTAACTAGAGAAGGTGCTCAGGAATTACTAGAATGTATGTGGGTTAAATTCAACAACCAGCCAGCTCCTCCAAAAGTTGGTATAACATTAAAAGAAAGTGGAACTTACACTGACTTCGTTAACCTTAACACTGGTGGTATAAGACCAGATGGACAGGACGGTGTAAATGAAGTAAGTTACATAATACTTGATGTAATGGATGAAATGAAATTAGTTCAGCCAAGTTCAAACGTTCAGATAAGTAGAAAAACTCCTCAGAAATTCTTAAAAAGAGCTTGTGAAATATCAAGAAAAGGATGGGGACAGCCAGCATTTTACAACACTGAAGCTATAATACAGGAACTTCTTAACGCTGGAAAAACTATAGAAGATGCTAGACTTGGTGGTACAAGTGGATGTGTTGAAACAGGATGCTTTGGTAAAGAAGCTTACGTTTTAACAGGATACATGAACTTACCAAAAATATTAGAATTAACATTAAACAATGGATTCGATAAATACACTGGAAAACAGGTTGGTATAGAAACAGGAGATCCAAGAGATTTCAAAACTTATGAAGAATTATTCGAAGCTTACAAAAAACAGTTACACTACATGGTAGATGTAAAAGTTAGAGGTAATGCTATAATAGAAAAAATATGTGCTGAACACATGCCTTGCCCATTAATGTCTTCAATAGTTGATGACTGTATAGCAAAAGGTAAAGACTACCAGAGAGGTGGAGCTAGATACAATACTAGATACATCCAGGGTGTTGGTATAGGTACAATAACTGACAGTTTAGCTGCTATAAAATACAATGTATACGATAATGAAAAATTCAGCATGGATACATTATTAAAAGCTATGGAAGCTAACTTCGAAGGATATGAAGCAGAACTTAACATGGTTAAAAATAAAACTCCAAAATACGGAAATGACGATGATTACGCAGATGATATAATGAAAGAAGTATTCAACTTATATCATGGTGAAGTAACTGGTAGACCAACTGTAAACGGTGGACAGTACAGAGTAGACATGCTTCCAACAACTTGCCACGTATACTTCGGTGAAGTTATGGGTGCTAGTCCAAACGGAAGACTTGCTGAAAAACCAGTTTCTGAAGGTATATCACCAGAAAAAGGTGGAGATACTAACGGACCAACAGCTGTTATAAAATCTTGTGCTAAAATGGACCACTTAATAACTGGAGGAACTCTATTAAACCAGAGATTCGCACCATCAGTTGTTCAGGGTGAAGAAGGATTAGACAACATGGCTAACCTAATAAGAGCATACTTCAATATGGATGGACATCATATACAGTTCAACGTATTCGACAAAAATGTATTATTAGCTGCTCAGAAAAACCCAGATGAATACAAAGATTTAATAGTTAGGGTTGCAGGATACAGTGATCACTTCAATAATTTAAGTAGAGCTTTACAGGACGAAATAATAGGAAGAACTGAACAGAGCTTCTAAGAATAAAAAACTAGCAACTTTCAGGGGATAGAATTTCTATCCCCTGTTATTATATTTTTTAATATATTGAAAAAATTTATTAAATTTTGACTATGATATAAAAAAGATATAAAAAGATAGAAAACGATAACAAAGATGAATTGGATAAATATTATATAGTTGGCTATAATAATATATGTAGATGACAATGTAAACATAAACTGTAAACAAAAAAAGTTTATATTTTTTTATTTTTTAAATTTATACAATAAGGAGAGTTTTTGATATGAAAACATTAGGATTAATTGGTGCAGGAAATATGGGAAGTGCTATGCTTGGTGGAATAGTTAAAGCTGGTCTTGTTAAACCAGAAAACATAACTGTTGCAGACCTTTATCAGCCATCTCTTGATAGAGTTAAAGCAGAATTAGGTGTAAATGTAACAACTGATTCAGCAGAAGTTGTTAAAAATTGTGACGCTTTTATAATAGCTTTAAAACCAAACATAGTTGAAGTAGCTTTATCTCCACTTGCTGAATTAGTAAGAGAAGATCAGTTAGTTATGTCTATAGCTGCTGGGAAACAGATATCTCAGTTAGAAGCTATAGTAGGAGCTGACAAAAAAGTTATAAGAATAATGCCTAATACTCCAGCTTTAGTATCAGAAGGTATGGCAGGAATATGTGCAAACAAAAACGTTACTAAAGAAGAATTAGAAGAAGTTAAAACTATATTCGAATCATTCGGTGGAGCTGAAATAGTAACTGAAAAATTAATGGACGCTGTTACAGGTGTAAGTGGTTCTGGACCAGCTTACGTATTCTTATTCATAGAAGCTATGGCAGATGCTGCAGTTCTTGAAGGAATGCCAAGACCTCAGGCTTACAAATTCGCTGCTCAGACAGTTTTAGGATCAGCTAAAATGGTTCTTGAAACTGGAAAACATCCAGGTGAATTAAAAGATATGGTTTGCTCTCCAGCTGGAACAACTATAGAAGCTGTTAAAGTTCTTGAAGATTTAGGATTAAGATCAGCTGTAATAAATGCTATACATGAATGTACAGAAAAATCTAAAGAATTAAGTAAATAATTATAATTGAAATATATGGATGCCGCAGTTTTCTGCGGCATCTTTTTTTCTGCAGAAAATGAGGTTTATTTCTAGCTAGATTTCTTTTATAAATTTGATAGATTTTGCTAGAAAAATCTATCTATTTATAAAATTTCACTAGCTGAGAAATAAACCTATTATGATAATAAAAAGATTGCTCGCAGAAAACTGCTGGCAACATATGATTTCTAATTATGATTATTTGCTTAATACTTTAGATAGGTGGAAATGGAAAGGGTTGGAGAAGTTAGTTATCTGGATAGATGGAGAGGAATAGCAAGATGTGGTATAATTATTTATAATATATTAATAAAAATACTAAAAATTTAGGAGAGTATTATGAGTGCTGATAGACTTTCTTTATATTGGATATATTTCATTATTATGAGTTTTAGTGTTGTAATCTGTGCAATTCTTGCTTTTTCTAATATAAAAATAGCAAAACGGGAGTTTTTTTATCCAAGACAACAAAATTGGGCTAAGAAGCATGAAGAAAGGTTAAATTTATTATCGAAAAGATTTTTTCTGATATTGTGTATAGTTTTCTTTATGTTTGGAACATTGCCTTCTTGTTTAGATTTACCATATGTTTTGAAATGAAATTATAAAGAAGTTTGTAGTGTTATAATTAAAAAATCAGGAACATCAATAAATCTTGAAGACGGTGGTTATTATAGAGTTGGAAATACAAAAGGATGTAAAATAGGGGATGAGGTAAAGGTAGAGTATCTTCCATTTACTAGATATGCGACAATTACCAGTATATTTCATTCAAAATAATCTGAGAGGAGATAGAATTATTTCTCTTTCCTATAATGCATATGTCTGCATTTTCAGTAGAAGGTCAAACGCATACATTATAGAGAAATAATTACATGAATTTTATTTACAACAATTATTATATAGAAAATTAGTATGTAGAAATTTAAAAACTTGAAACAGATGAAAAAACGAGAACCTACTTTATATAAATGAATAACATATAAACAAATAACGACTTTTTACAAACGAATAACTAGGAAACTAGCTTAACGAAAAAAGATAGGTCTAAACAATCCAGCGACAATCTGGAGACGACTCACTACTTTTAAATGTGTTACAAAAATTGTAGTGAGTCGTCGAAGCCTGGAGCGGTTGTTAGACCTATCTTTTTCGTTCTATCTATTTTCTTTTATTCATTTCATCAAGTAAGTTCTCGTTTTTCATTGAGCAAGCTTTTAAATTTCCGCAAGCTGAGCAGTTAGCACAGCCTCCATTTTCTCCACCACCACTGCAACTACTGCAGCTGCTTCCTGGTTTAGTGAATATCCTAATTAGTATCACTGCAGTGATAGCTACGATAACAGCAGTTATTGCTATCTCAATTGGAGAACTTGCCGCTGCAAACGCACTTCCAACTATGTTCACGATAACACCTGCAACCCAAGCAAGTGCAAACTGATAGAATAGAGATGTAAACATCATCTTGTTTCCATATTCTTTTCTCATTGTAGCTAGAGCAGCTATACAAGGAGTGTAAAGTGCTGTGAAAATAAGGAATGCATAAGCTGTAACACCTGTGAAAACTGTAGGTAATACTTCATTTAAGTTACCGTAAAGTATGCTAAGTGTGTTTACAACGACTTCTTTTGCTCCAAGTCCTGTAAGAAGGGCAACGGAAGTTCTCCAATCGCTGAATCCTAGTGGTCTAAATATAGGAGCGATTACTTTTCCTATATAAGCTAGGAAAGAATCATTTATATTTTCTGTGAATCCGTTAAAGTTGAATGATGAGAATGCCCAAATAACAACAGACATTGCAAACATTATAGTAACAACTTTAACTAAGAATCCTTTAGATTTATTCCAAGTATTTTTTAGTAGAGCGCTGATTGTAGGTGTTTTGTACTCAGGTAGCTCTAATATAAATGGTTCAACCTCGTTTTTGAAAGTAGTTTTATTTAAAAATAGAGCAACTAGTATCGCAGCTACAATTCCAACTAAGTAAAGTGAAGCTGTAACTATAGCCTGATTTTTAGGGAAGAAAACTGCAACAAATAATGCATAAACTGGTAATTTTGCACCACAAGTCATTAGAGGTGCGATAAGTGCAGTTATTTTTCTATCCTTTTCGCTTTCAAGAGTTCTTGTAGCCATTATTGCTGGCGAAGAACATCCCATACCCATTATCATAGGTATAAATGCTTTACCAGAAAGTCCAACTCTTCTCATTATTCTATCCATTAAAAATGCTGTTCTAGACATGTATCCACTGTCTTCAAACAGAGATATTCCAAAGAATAGAGTACATATTAATGGGAAGAAAGGAAGTGTTCCGCCAAGTCCACCAATTATACCGTCTACTATTAAAGATCTAAACCAAGGGCTAGAACCTGCAAGTGCGGCATCTGCTGGAGCTGCGATGTAGTTTTCAATAAGTCCCGCAAATCCTTCTTGAAGTGGCCCTCCAACCCAGTCAAATGTAAATTTGAAAAGAAGTAATAAAAGTCCGATAAATATTGGATAAGCAAATATTGGATGAAGAACTATGCTATCTATTTTATCGCTTATAGTCTTTTTATCTTCTTTTGGGAAATTTGTACAAAGAGCAAGCTTTTCTTCTATTATTTTGTAAGTTTCCTCTTCATTTCCCCAATTAGTAGAGTAGATAAACGGCTTTCTAGCAGCTTCTCTTAATTTAGAAGCTATGTCATCTACACCTTCTTTTTTCTTTGCAACTATTGGGATAACAGTCACTCCAAATTCTCGAGCTAATTTATAAGTATCAATCTCCATTCCTCTAGCTTTTGCAACATCAAGCATATTTAAAAGTATAACTATTGGCTTGTTAAACTGCATAAGCTGAGTAGTTAGGTAAAGATTTCTAGTTAAGTTTGATGCGTCGACAACATTTAAAATTAAATCGACATCCTCTTTTTCAAGGAATGATTTAGAAACTTTTTCTTCATTAGAAAAAGTATCCATTGCGTAGATTCCAGGAAGGTCGACGATTTTTATATCGTCCTCAAGGAATCCTTCTTTTTTTTCTATTGTAACGCCTGGCCAGTTACCAACGTACTGATTTGAACCTGTAAGTAGGTTGAATACTGTAGTTTTACCGACGTTTGGGTTTCCTAAAAGTGCTATATTTAACAAATTCTACCTCCTTACTGAAGAACTATGTTCTTTGCATCAGATTTTCTGATAGCAAGATCAAGTCCTCTAAATCTTACAAGTATTGGGTCTCCAAATGGAGCAACCTTTTTTACTTCTATTTCAGTGTTGTTTATACAACCTAAAGCAAGAAGTCTTTTAGCTAATTTTTCGTTTCCATTTATATTATCAATGCGGCCTTTTTCACCAACTTTTAAATCAAAAACTGTATTCATGGTAATCCCTCCTTAAAATTAATGAAATTCATTATCAGTATCTTATTGATATTATATCTCAAAAACTTATGTATGTCAATTAAAATCAATGATTGACGAGTTGCAAAATTTTAAAAGAAAATTAGAAATAAAAAATATGATAAAATTTATCAAAAACAGCGTTTCATATTGAGAAACGTTAATTTTGTATTAATCGCTTATAATAAAACTATTGTGATATAATATCAATGTAACAAAAATAATACCAATGTAGCAAAATTATTAAAAAGGAGGACGTTATGTCTGAAAAGAGAATAGAAACGAAAAAACTGACTTTCCTAGGGCTAATGGTAGGATACAGTTTAATCTTATATATAATAGAAGGATTTATTCCAAATCCAATGGTTGCGGTGTTCCCTGGTGCAAAGCTAGGACTTAGCAATATCATTACTTTGGTGGCACTTATGACACTTGGATTTAAGGATACTTTTATCATTCTTACAGTTAGAATAATTCTTTCTTCTATATTTACAGGGCCGATGTCTTATTTGATGTTTAGTATAGGTGGAGGATATTTGAGCCTTGTTGTGATGTATTTGTTTAGTAGAATTAAAGATTTTTCTGTGATTGGGATAAGTATCGGAGGTGCAATAGGGCACAATGTAGGGCAGTTGCTTGTAGCATCGATGATAGTTCAAAACATAGCTATGACTACTTATCTACCGTTTATGTTGATAACATCTTTAGTAACGGGAATTTTCGTAGGGATTGTTTCGAAGTTTACGATACCTTATGTAAAATCTCGGATTAAAAAATTATAAATAATATGGCTGTTGAAGGTTTTGCAGCAGACCTAGACTTAACACAAGTATTCGCTCTCCAGGCTTCAGCGCCCCATCCATTTATGTAATACCTTTTAATGTATGGGGCGCTTGCAGAATTGTCGGTGCGAGCTACTTGTGTTTAAGTCTTAAATGGTCTACTTGCAAAATTTTTTCTAACAGCCATTTTTTATAATTTTTTATAGAGATTTATAGAATAAGGTATCGTAAAATTCTTCAACAATTTAATAATGTTATGGTATAGTTTATTAAAATTTTAATCACTATAAAGATATTATATAGTTTAAAATTTAAGTATAAATGGTATATTGTTAAATTTTTCAATGCTTATGCGTGTTAGAGATAAGAATCTCGACGATAATGTTGTTATATAGTATAATAAAAATGTATAACAATGTTCATTTGGCGTTGTTATTTCAATTTTTGTAGTCAATAGAAATATTTAAAAATATGTATAATCAAATAGTGTGGTTTAGGAGGGTGTAAATTGGCAAATATAAAAATTGTTACAGACGGTTCATGTGATTTTCCTCAGGAAATAGTTGATATAGTTAATCCTGAGATTGTTAGAATTAACGTAGCTTTTGGAGAGGATTCTTATATCGGTGGTGTAGATATAGATGAAAAGACTTTTTATGAAAAGATGAGAGGGTGTAAAGAGCTGCCAAAGACTTCAAGTCCTTCTTTAGAGAGATTTATGGAAGTTTATGGAAATGAAGAATACGAGGAAATAATAGTTTTCACTCTTACTTCTAAATTATCAGGGACATATAGTAATGCTGTTATTTCTAAAAATATGTACCTTGAGGAAAATGAGCATAAGAGAATTGAGGTTATAGACTCAGAAAACGGTTCTATAGCTGTTGCACTTATGATTCTAAAAACTTATCAGCTTATAGAAGCTGGGAAAAATATGGACGAAATTCTAGAAGAAATAGGAAAAATGAAAAAAGATATGGTATTCTATGGAACTCTAGATACATTAGAAAATGCAATAAAAGGTGGTAGAGTAAACCCTATAGCAGGAAAACTTATAAATGCACTTAATTTTAAAGTAATAATAAAAATAGATGAAGGTCTTGTAAAACCTATAGATAAAGCTAGAGGTGAAAGCAACAGTCTTAAAAAACTATTCACATATATCAAAAACTGTGTTGATATAAATGAAATAGAGCACAAAGACGTAATAGTTGGGCATGCAAACTGTCCAGAAAAAGCAGAAAAAGTTAAGAAATTTATAGTAGACCACTATAATTTCGAGGAAACTCTTGTTGCTAATATAGGACCAATAATGGGAACATTTACAGCAGAAGGTGCTATACTTATAGCGGTTCTTTAAGAATGTAATTTCCCGGGAAATATACAGGAGGCAGTTATGGGAATAGAAAGAAACAATATAGAAGAAAAATATAAATGGGACTTAGAAAAAATGTACCCAGATAAAGAAGCAGTTGATGCAGATATAAAAAAGGCAGAAGAATTAACTGAAGAAATTGCACAGTACAAAGGAAAATTAGCTCTTGGAAAAGAGAATTTACTAAATGCTTTAAAAACTTTAGAAGAAGCATCTAGAGTTATAGAAAAATTATATGTATACACTCATATGAAACACCATGAGGATACAAGAAAGAACGATAATCAGGCAGATTCTGTAAAATCTGAGATGATATCTTCTGATTTTGGTGTAGCTTCATCTTATTTAGTGCCAGAGATAATAGCTATGGACGAAAAAGTTTTAGATGAATATATGAAGGATGAAGATATGGCATTCTACAAAAAATTCATCGACGATATTTTAAGAGATAAACCACATACATTATCAGAAAGCGAAGAAAAAATACTTGCTTCAGTTTCAGAATTAACTGCAGTTCCTGAAAGTGTATACGACATGCTTGCATATGCAGATATGGAATTCCCAGAAATAGAAGGGGAAAATGGCGAAAAGATAAAGATAGACCACTTCAATTATTCTCTACTTATAAAGAGCAGAGATAGAAGAGTGAGAAAAGATGCTTTTGAAGGGGAATTTTCTACTTATAAAAAATTCCAGAACACTTATGCATCAAGTCTTTACGGAGCTATAAAATCAGAAATATTCTATGCAAAAATGAGAAAACACAACTCTGCAATAGAGGGATCATTATTTGCAGATAATATAAGTGTAGATGTGTACAATAATTTAATAGATGCTGTACACGAAAGCATACCTACATTAGATAGATATGTAGAGGCTAAGAAAAAATTCTTAGGAATAGAGGATTTACATATGTACGACCTTTATGTGCCTCTAGCTGAAAAATTTGAATATAAAATACCTTATGAGGAAGCTCAGCAGATTATATTAAAAGCACTTGCTCCTCTAGGAGAAGAGTATTTATCTATAATTCAGAAGGCTTTTGATGAAAGATGGATAGATGCTTTTGAAAATGAAGGTAAAAAAGGTGGGGCTTATTCTTGGGGATGCTACGACTCACAGCCATACATCCTAACTAGCTACACAGAAGACCTAAATTCATTATTTACATTAATTCATGAATTAGGGCACTCTGTACACAGCTACTATTCAAGAAATACTCAGCCTTACATATATTCAGATTATAAAATATTTGTTGCTGAGGTTGCATCTACAACTAATGAGCTATTACTTGTAAATTATCTATTAGAAAATGCAAAATCTAAAGATGAGAGAATTTACCTTCTAAACTACTACTTAGAGCAGTTTAGAACAACAGTACATAGACAGACTATGTTTGCTGAATTTGAAAAAATAACTCATGAACAGGTAGAAGCTGGAAAACCACTTACAGCAGATGATTTCACAGAAATATACTATGGATTAAATAAAAAATACTATGGAAATTCTACAAATGTAGATGAATTAATAGGAATAGAATGGGCAAGAATACCTCATTTCTACTCTAATTTCTATGTATATAAATACGCTACAGGATTCTCAGCTGCGAGTGCATTAAGCTCACAGATTTTAAAAGAAGGAAAACCCGCAGTAGATAGATATATAGAATTCTTAAAAAGCGGTGGCTCAGAATATCCACTAGACCAGTTAAGAAGAGCCGGAGTAGATATGGAAAAGAAAGAATCTGTTGAAAAGGCATTAGATGTATTTGCAGAACTTGTTGATAAATTAGAGGCAGAAATATAGAGCCTAGCAATATAGATATAAAAGTTAGACAATATAATTTTTGTGGAGAGATACCATGGGAAAAACACTATTAAAACTTTTAAAACTTCTTATATATACTTCGGTTGGAGCTTTAATTGGAATCAGTGTTGCATTTTTAGATTTAAGTATATTCGAATTATCTGTGTGCTTCTTGGTGCAGCTTGCGGTATTTGTAATGGTGCACGAGTTTATGCATGGAAAGATTGCGGAGATGAATGGGCTTAGATTTACAAAATTGTATGCAGGGCCGATTATAGTTATAAGAGAAGGAAAAAGATTTGTAAGAATAGAAAAAAACAAGCTTCAAGGAACTTATTTAGGTAGAGCAAATATAGAAAATGGCGAAATAAGAAACGATTTGGAATTTGAAAGACATATAATAGCTTGGAAAAGGGCAATTTCTGCAGGTCCAAAGAGCGATATAGTGCTTTCTGTACTTTGCCTAGTTGCAGGAATATACTTTAAATACCCTATATTGATTGTATCTACATTGGTATTGGATTTAGCTATGTGTATTCCGAGCTTTTTCTACGGTGACGGGACACATTACAAAAACTTAGAAAAAGATGATATATTCACTGTTTCTGTGATGTATTCAAATTCAATTATAGGTGAAAATGGAATTTCTCCAGATACTGAGAAATATTTGGTAACAAGATTAGAAAAAGAACTCGATCAAAATGATATAACAGACGATAATATAGTATCTCTAGCCATTGCAGCTCAGACACTTCTTTTCCAAAAGATTATAGACGGAAAATATTCTGGATATAGAATTGAGGAAATTATATGGGATGTTAGAGATGGAAACCCAGCTAGATTTAATAAGATGACTGATAGAATGTACTTCAGAGGTCTTATAAATACAGCGGTACTGTATTATACTTGTATCGAAAATGATTTAAAGAAGGCACAGATTTTGTTTAGGTCTATAAAGAATACTAAGCATGTAAATTATGTTGAGAAGAATGATTTTATTAGGTCACAGTATGTGCTTGGTATGCGGGATAGAAAAAGTGATCTGTTGTCGCATAAATATAGGAATCCGATATTTAAGGGGTGTAAAAGCCTTGAAGATGCGGAAGATAAAATGGATGAGATAGTTATTGAATATGTAGAAAAAATGGGATTTTATTAGGAGTAAAGAAAAAATATATTAGTCCTCTCTCCGGTCCTCGCTGTGGTGTGGGTAATTTGTTTTGTTGATAGATTACTGCACAGCTGTGGATTGTCGAGAGGTACTAATATATTTTTTTCTTTATAATTAGAAATCCCATTTTCTACATATATTAATAACTTGGATGAAAGTAGAGTAGATAGTGAATTTAAAATAATATTGTTATTTGTTAGAAATTGACTATCTATAAATTTTATGATATATTATTTATATAAAATAAGATATATATCTTAATATGTAAGTGTACCGCTGACCAATATGCGGAATATAAATAGTTGGATTGTAAGTATACCGCTGACCAATATGCGGAATATAAGTGGTTGGGTTGTAAGTAATATCCCTCATCTTTTTGGATGGGGGATTTTTTTGGGGGGATACTGTGAAAAAGAATGGGTTTTATATTATAAAAGATGAGTTTTTTAGAGATTTCCCAGATCCGTATCTTAGGGGAAATAAAAAAGAAAATAGACCACATTATTACTGTATAGAGGATAAAAATGGTATATATTGGATGATTCCAATGTCAACTAGAGTAGAAAAATATAAGAAGATTATTGAGACAAAAGAAAAAAATAAAAAGAATTGTGATATTTTGCATATATTGAAGTTACCTAATGGTAGAGATAATGTATTTCTTATAGGCGATATGTTTCCTATTACAGAAAATTACATTGAGAGAGAATATACAATAAAAAATAATCATCTAATGTTATACAATGAAGCAAAAATTATTCTTATAGAAAAAAAGGCAAAAAAAGTAAGAGAAATGATAAAACATGGTGTTAAATTTACAAAAACTCAACCAAATGTAATGAAAATATTTGAAAAATTGTTGAGAGAAGAGAAAAAATAGTATTAATGTTATTAATAGAGTTGTTCAAAGTAATTATTTAACTGTTGAGAATAAGGTCGGATTTATATCCGACCTTATTTATTTGCCTAGGTGTAAGTCTTTTACTAGGTATCTGTTTAGTAGTTCTTGTTTTGCTTCTTCTATTAAGTTTTCTAGGTTGTTTGTAAATACTAATTCATTTATTGCAGCATCTTCGTCTCGTAGTCCAAATTGTTCCTTTCTTACAAAATAAAGGTTATATACGTTTGTTTTGTATATGTTTATGTTGTTTACCATTATTTCGTCAGTGAATATGTCTGAGAATATTGGAGGTTCAAGGTCGTCTATTTCCAATATGTCCATAAGTTTGTTGTAGTTTGGGATGCTAAAGCCAGAATATAGTACAAGGTCTTTTAAGTCGTTATTGTAAAATTCTAGTTCTTTTTCTAATAAATAGTCTTTTATCTCGTCATAATCACATTTATCCAATAAAGTGATAAATTTATCTGTTAAAGTATCGAATTTATTTGCCATTTGTAATCACATCCTATTTCGTATAATAATGTAAATTTTTTTCGTATAATAAATAATTATAAATTTTATTATATTATAGCGTATTATAGGCGAGATTAATAATATTATTTATATTATATTAATAATAATGCTTAGATAAAAAGAGAGGGTCTATTGCATCGTATTTGATACAATAGACCCTTTTGCTATATCAATTAATGTTTAAATTAATTGGCTATTTTATTATGAAATTAAAATTTAATGCTAAATTAAATTTATTTCCATTCCTGTCCTACACCTAGTTCAAGAGCTTTTTTGTATATTGTGTTTGCTGCAACAAGGTCCTGAGTAGCAACACCAACAGTTTCGAATACTATTATTTCTTCGTCATTTTCTCTACCAACTAGTTCACCTTTTAGAACATTACCTAAATCTCCAGTGAAGTCATCTTCAGTTATTATACCTTTTTCAAGAGGTATTAATATATCTCCTGATTCAGATAATACAGCTTCTTTTGAATCGAAGTATATTTTAGAAGCTCTTTCAAGTGCAACTGGATCAAGTTCCTGCATGTGATGCTGATATGCACCAACACAGCTTATAGTTATACCTGGTTTAACTTTGCTTCCGTCGAATACTGGTTTTGAAGAAGGAGTTACAGTTATTAATAAATCTGCATCGTCTATAGCTTCATCAGAAGATCTAACTGGAACTATTCTTGTATTGTATTCGCTTAATTCTTCCTGCATCTGTTCTGCAAATGCTTTAGTTCTTTCAAAGTCAAGGTCAAATACTCTAACTTCTTCAAGGTCTCTAGCAGTAAGCATTGCTTCAAGCTGAGTAGAAGCCTGTCCACCAGTACCTATAAGAGCACCTATTTTACAGTCTTTTTTAGCAAGTACATCGAAAGCAGCACCAGAAGCAGCACCAGTTCTCATTTTAGTTACATGAGTTCCGTCTAAAAGTGCACTTACAACACCAGTAGTACCGTCTATAAGAAGTACCTGAGCAGGTGAAGAAGGTATTCCGTTATCTATGTTGTGAGGGAATATGTCAACTATTTTAACTGATGCAACATCAAGGTCTGGAACATAAGCTGGCATGAATAGGAAGCATCCGTCATGTTTAGGAGCCTGTATATTAGTTCTTAAAGGAGAAACAACTTTTCCTTCTTCAACAACTAACTGGAAAGCCACTTTATCGGCTTCTATAGCATCTCTCATAGTAAATACTTTTTTAATATCGTCACGTGATAGTAATATCATAATAATTTTCCTCCAAAAATTAGTCTTATAAAATCTTCAAAATTTTGTATTATATATTGAATTTATATTGTATATTTTTACTTTTTTTAATATCTAGCATCTAATGGCCAAGGTTGCATGGCTCCACCTTCTTCAGCAGGTCTACACATTTTAGCATATATATTTAAGCAACCTTTTTCTTCTTTAAGAGGAGGGCAAACCCAAGCTTTTCTTCTTTCTGCTAGTTCTTCATCAGAAACATTTAGAGTAAGTTCTCCATTTCTTATATCCATTATTATTTCATCGCCGTTTTGAACAAGTGCTATATTACCTCCGTCGTAAGCTTCAGGAGAAACGTGTCCAACTATTGCACCAAAGTTGAATCCTGAGAAACGAGCATCAGATATAAGACCAACACTCTTATGAAGTCCTTTACCTATAAGTGCATCTATACTTAGCATAAGTTCTTTCATACCAGGAGCACCTTTGCAACCTTCGTATCTTATAACCATTATATCTCCAGGAACTATATCGCCTCTCTGAATAGCATCGAAAGCTTCTCTATCATTTTCAAATACTTTAGCTTTTCCTTTTAAGTACATAACTTCTTCATAAACTGCTGTAGGTCTAACTATTGCACCGTTTGGAGATAGATTACCTCTCATTATTTTTAATCCAGGCTGGTCAAATAAAGGTTTTTCAAGAGAATGTATAACTTTATTTTCCTGAGCTTTTACCTTAGATAAAACCTCTTTCCATGTACATCCGTATATACTAGGTGCATCTGTGTAAAGTTTAGATTCTAACATCTTCATTACATTTGGAACACCGCCTGCATAGTGGAAGTCTACAACAGTGTAAGGTCCACTAGGTACAACAGCATTTATACATTTTATATCTTTTGCATATCTTTCAAAGTCTTCAAGAGTTATCTTGATTCCTAGCTCATATGCATAAGATAAAAGGTGTAAAACTGCATTTGTAGATCCAGCAACTGCCATATCAAACATTATTGAGTTAAGTAAAACTTCTTTAGTTATTATTTCAGAAGGTTTTCTTTTCTTTTTAGCTAATTCAACAGCGTACATACCAGCTTCTCTAGCTTTTCTTAGTTTTGCGTTGTCAGTAGCAGGTATTGTAGATGTACCAGGAAGAACAAGGTTTAATACTTCTCCAAGCATCTGCATAGTATTTGCAGTACCCATAGAAGGACAAGCACCAAATGAAGGACATACATTATCTTCCATTTCCATAAGCTCTTCTTCACTTGCTCCAGAGAAACGAGCTGCATCTAAATCTGCTTCTACAACAGTTTTTCCGCAATGCTGTCCTGGCTGCATAGAACCACCAGTTATAAGTGTAGATGGAAGATCAAGTCTCATAGCGGCAAGATAGCATCCAGCTATTATATTGTCACAAGATGCAATCATAGCAAGACCATCAAAATTATGAACTTTTGATACGAATTCTATAGACATAGCAACTATATCTCTACCTACCTGTTCGAATTTTAACTCTTCAGCACCATTTGCTACGTTTCCGCAAGTAGCAGGTATACCAAATTCTACAGGAACACCACCTGCAGCCCAAATACCTTCTTTAACTGATTCAGCTATCTGTCTTAAATGAGCAGAACCAGGAGAACCTGCCATATAAGAGTTAGGAACACCTATATGAGGTTTTTTTCTGATGTCTAAATCAGAATATCCTGCTGCCTTCATCATAACTCTTCTGTGAGCCGCTTCTGCTCCATTCCAAAATTCTTTACCCATAAATGCACCTCCAATTATTTGTATAAATATAAATTTTAAAATGTCAATTATAAAAGTTTGACATTTAGAATGCTAATATGTTTATAATATAAGGAATAATATACTCTTTATGTTGATTCTACACGAAATAAATGCAAAATTATTTTACAGAAATTTATGACAAATATAAGAAAAATTAATACTTAACAAAGCGCGGTTAATATTGATGATTTATTTGAAGATATTAAAAATTTTAATATCATCTTGAAAGAATACTTATATATGTTGGGGAAATTTGTTCAGTAATGGGGGGAAATATATGAATAAACACAACGTTATAAAGACAGTGTATGAGATGAAGAGTATATCTTGTGCTGCCAATAAACTGAATTATACTCAGTCAGCAGTTAGCCAAATTATAAAAGGCTTTGAAAAAGAAGTAGGAGTAAAAATATTTAAACGTTCTAAGAGTGGAGTAGAGCTAATGCCAAACGCAGAGGAAATTATGAAGTGTATAATAGAAATCTGTGATTTAGAGGAAAAGATTAACAATATATCAGATAATTTAACTAGTTTAGATACAGGATATATAAGGATAGGTACGATACAGAGTATAGCGTATAATTGGCTTCCAGAAATATTAGATAGATTTTCTAAGGATTATCCAAATATAAGTTTTGATATAGTAGTAGATAAATTTGATGAGCTTGTTAAAAAGGTGAAGTCAAATCAGCTAGATATAATATTTGTATCGGAGTATTCTGTTCCAGATATGAATTTTGTAAAATTATATATAGATGAGCTTGTTTTGATAACACCTGTAAAACATAAGCTATCATCACAAATAACAGTTCCTATATCAAAATTAAAAGATGAAAAGTTTATACTGTCCGCGGACGGTTTAAGCTATGAAACTGGAATTATTTTTAATAGAAATGGGATAGATCCTGAGATAAAGTACAAAGTAAATGAGGATTTTACAGTTATAAAACTGGTTGAAAGTGGATTTGGTGTAGCTATTTTACCAAAACTGCTTTTAGAAAATACTCCTTTTAATGTAAGTATAAGAAACTTCTCAGAACACTACAATAGAGTGCTAGGAGTGGCTTATTCCAAGGATATAGAGCTTACACCAGTTGTAGAAATGTTCATAAATTATGTTAAGGATGCTGTAGAATAGTAAAGAAAAGATTAAATATATTTAAAACACTTAACAATCTTTACGTTACATTAACTCCAATCTAATATTCTTTTAATACATCTGCTTTATTATAGATACTGTAATAATTAATAAATAACTTATAACAAAGCGGAGGGAATTTAGAAATGAAAAACAAAAGATTAGCACTTTTATTAGCAGGTATATTAACTGTAGGATGTTTAGCTACAGGATGCGGAAACTCTGGTGGAGGAGAAGAAGATGCAGCTGCTTCTAAAGAAACAGCAACAATAAGCGTATCAGGTTCAACTTCAGTAGGGCCATCAATGGAAAAAATAGCTGAACGGTTTGAAAAAGCAAATGAAGGAGTTAGTGTTGAAATACAGCAGATAGGTTCATCAGCAGGTATAAAAAATGCAATAGATGGTGTATCTGAAATAGGTATGGCATCAAGAGATTTAAAAGAAGAAGAAAAATCAGCAGGACTTCAGGAAACAAAAATAGCTATAGACGGTATAGCAGTTATAACAAACAAAAACAACCCAGTTAAAAACCTTACAACAGACCAGGTAAAAGATATATACACTGGAAAAATAACTAACTGGAAAGAAGTTGGCGGAAACGACGCTCCAATAGTTGTTGTATCAAGAGAAGAAGGTTCTGGTACAAGAGACGGATTCCAGGAAATAATAGGATTTGAATCTACAGAATTATTAAAAGATGCTCAGGTTAGTGATGGTTCAGGAAACATAAAATCAACAGTTGAAGGAAATGACAATGCAATAGGATACATATCTTTCGGATACGTTGATGACGCTATAAATGCTTTAAATGTAAATGATGTTGAACCAACAGCAGATAATGTAACTAACTCAAGCTACCCAATAGCTAGACCATTCTTACTAGTTGACAAACAGGATGGATTATCAGAAAATGGTAAAAAATTAATAGACTTCGTATTAAGTGAAGAAGGTCAGCAGATAATGGAAGATGAAGGATTCATCAAAATAAACAAATAGGAAAACAAGCTGTTATACATCTTCGCTCCAGGCTTCAGCGACTCGCACTTTTAATGCAACACATTTATGTGTTGCGAGTCGCTTGCAGATTGTCGCAGCAGATGTATAAACCACTTATTTTCAGATTGTTTATTGATGAAACCATAAACAGGAAGAAGCGGAAAAGAGTAACTTTCTGATAAATATACCTAGAAAGAAAATAGGTACAGAATAGATATAAATTAACTCACTCTAACACCACAATATATATCCAATCCCACAAAAACTCCCTAGAGATTAAGTTCTCTAGGGAGTTTTATTTTTTTGAAATTATGGAATTTGTAAATAGTAGATATAGAAAAATTCTTGAAAAATATTAATAAAATTCGTTCTAAATTATTTAAACAGTAAATTTTATTTAAAAGGTTGATATTTTAAAGAAAATAATATATTCTATATAGTATAGAAATGATTTAAAACAAAAGGAGGGGATTTAATGGGATTCGTAGTAGTTATTCTCATTATAGTTGCATTTATTATTTACAAAAAAAGATCTAAAAAGGAAAGCGAAGAAACTTGGAGCGAGGAAAGTTTATCAACTTCTATCAATGAACTAAATAACAAGATAGCCGAAAGAAATAATACTATTAAAGAAATTCAAGAAGCAAATTCTAATTGTGAGAAGAGAATGGAAGGAATAAAAAATGCTATTTCTTCAATGGACGACTCTGTTGCAGAAGAGGATAAGGAAGTTTTTAATGAAAAATTAAAATCTATAGAAAATGAAATTAATAGAAATAATACTAAGATAAAAAATATAGAAAAAGAAATAGAAGATTTGAATAAGGAAATTTTAACTAAGAATGAAAAAATAGAAGAGTTAAAGAAAAAAGAGTTAGAAGCAGCAAAAGAAGAGGAATCAAATAAAGATAATTTGAGTGAAGAAAATAATTCTACTAGTGAAAAAAATAATGCTGAAAAAAGTAGAGTTAAAAAAGAGAAAGGTAAGAAGCAACTAAATAAAGTAGATAGTACATCTAAATTTAAAAAGATATTTAGAAAAGAAGTGATAATTCCATTTGTAATAGGGCTTTTAATAGGTGCATTCTTCTTTACTTCAGATTCAACAGAGTATGAGGATCAAATAGCCCAGCAACAAACTCAGATAGCTGAAAAAGATAAGAAAATCAAGGAACTACAAGGTAAAGTAGATGAGGCAGCTCCTTGGTTTGAAATGACTGCGGCTGAACAGGAAAAGAAAGAGGCTGAGCTAAAAGCAGCTAAGGAAGCAAAAGAAAAAGAAGAAGCAGAAAAATTAGCTGCAGAGAAAAAGAAAAAAGAGGAAGAAGAGAAAAAAGGTTACGATACAGGAATAACATACAGCCAATTAGCAAGAACACCTGATGATTATTTAGCTAAAAAAGTTAAATTTAGTGGAAAGGTTGTTCAGGTAATGGAAGATGGAGATTCAGTAGGAATAAGATTAGCCGTAGATGGGGACTATGACAATATCATACTTGGAACATTTGACTCTAGCATAATATCTGAAAGAATACTTGAGGACGACTATATAACTGTATATGGACTAAGTGCAGGTATATACACTTATGAATCTACAATGGGAGCTAGTATAAGCGTACCATCTATGACTATAGATAAAATATCAAGATAAATTTAATCTAAAGATTTATTAAACTAGCTAATAGGATTAATGGACTTAGTTGTTGGATATTAAGATAATGAAGTTGTATATTAAGATAATTAAATAGAAATAATTAAAATTTAAATATGTAAAATAGTGATTTAAGTAAGTAAAAA
>OLRB01000484.1_pt1 | contig 27224 bp, 22 predicted proteins | sample 1672751 | NCBI WGS metagenome assembly OLRB01 (sample SAMEA3136720, study PRJEB25190) | human gut metagenome | biome: human gut; feature: human-associated habitat; material: faeces | place: Austria | collected 2013
TATATAATAAGGATTCTTTTGTAAATGGTCTGGCATGGGTATAGCTTTTACATCTGCTTTCAAATTCTGCATCCGTATATTGCTTGTCTGCGTATTCTTTCAGGTAATCTACCATAGAATGTCCCACTGCATCTGAAAAAGCTGCTTTTTCTCTCCAGAGAATCTCATCCGGCAGATAACTACCCTGTTCAAACGCATGACGGAGCAGATATTTTCCTTTTCCATAAGTATTCAACTTTAATTCCGGGGCTACTGCCATCACATATTTTACAAAATCCAGATCACCAAACGGAACTCTTGCTTCCAACGAGTTTACGGAGATACAACGATCTGCACGGAGCACATCATACATATGAAGCTCGTGAATTCGTTTTTCTGCTTCCCTTTGAAAAGCCGCCGCATCCGGTGCAAAATCCGTATATTTATATCCAAACAATTCATCAGAAATCTCCCCTGTCAAAAGGACACGGATATCGGTCTGTTCATGGATTGCCTTACACACCAGATACATACCCATGGATGCACGAATCGTTGTAATATCATAAGTTCCCAATAACTGAACGACTGTTTCCAGAGAAGAAAGCACTTCATCCGGCGTCATATAAACCTCTGTATGGTCACTTCCGATATAATCTGCCACCTGTTTTGCATATTTCAAATCAATGGCATCTTCACTCATACCAATCGCAAAGGTCTTGATCGGCTCCTTACTTTTCTTTGCAGCAACGGCGCATACCAAAGAAGAATCCAGTCCGCCAGAAAGCAGAAATCCTACCTTTGCATCTGCTACCAGACGTTTTTCCACGCCTGCCACGAGCTTGTCATGGATATTCTGACAGACAGCTTCTAATTCATCATGACAGACTGTATCTACTTTAGCAATATCACAATAACAGATAAACTGACCGCCTTTATAATAGTGTCCTGGTGGAAATGGCATGATCTTATCCGTCAGTCCCACCAGATTCTTTGCTTCACTGGCAAATATCACCGCTCCATCTTTGTCATATCCATAATACAATGGACGGATTCCAATGGGATCTCTCGCCGCGATAAATTCTCTTGTATCCCCATCATAAATAATACAGGCAAATTCTGCATCCAGCATGGAGAACATATCTGTTCCATATTCCTGATACATAGGCAACAGAATTTCGCAATCGGAATCGCTCTTAAATGTATATTTTTCTGAAAGTTCTTCTTTCAGTTTCTCAAATCCATAGATTTCTCCATTACAGACTACATAACTGTTCCTATACTGAAATGGCTGCATACCGGATGGAGTTAATCCCATGATTGCCAATCTGTGAAATCCAAGTAATCCGTCTCCCGTTTCAACCACACGGGTATCATCCGGTCCTCTGGATACGGTCTTTTCAAAACCTTTCATAAAAACATCAAAGGCAGCACTGCGGCTGCAATAACCCATAATAGAACACATATGAATAATCCTCCGTAAATCTAGTGATTCAGCATTCTATAGGGCAAGTGCTGTGCTCGCGGTGCCACCTATCTTTTTTCTCATTTTCAAACCATTAAATGGTTCTGCCATTAACGCTTGGTGTAACGTCGCACCTACTAAGGATTTCCCGTTCGGATTGCAGCTCGAAAAGTGTTATTCATGCAGGCTCTGCTGTGTGGCTCTCACTGTCCCACACTCTCTGTAAGTGATCACCTGCACTACTTCTCTTTTCTCAAATGCCTTTTCAATATTTAGTTTTTATCTGTCCTGATTTTTATTCTACATCCTGTAACGCATCAAAGCCTTCTTCACCAGTACGAACCTTTACTACATTTTCCACATCATAAACAAAAATTTTACCATCACCAATGTGACCTGTGTAAAGCACCTTCTTCGCTGTTTCAATGACTTTACGAACCGGAACGGCACTGACTACGATATCCACCTGTACTTTTGGAAGCAGATTTGCTTCAACCTGTACGCCTCGATAATACTCCGGCTTTCCTTTCTGTACTCCACAGCCTAAAACATGAGAAACTGTCATACCGGTAATTCCAAGTTTCATCATTGCATTTTTCAAAGCTTCAAATTTAGATTCCTTACATACAATCTCGATCTTTGTAAACTTAGGAGCACCTTCCTCAAATGTTGGAACTCTTTTCACAGGGATTGCATCTGCCATCGGCGTATCTCCGCTCACAATAACAGGTTTATTTTCTTCTTCGAAATCACCTTCTTCAATGGATTCCGGAAGCATTGCAAAACCGGCATACGCAGAAGGAAGACCATGTTCTGTCACATCCAGTCCAAGCATTTCCTCTTCACGATCCACACGCAGACCTACGATTGCTTTAATCAAAAGGAATGTGATCGTAATTGTAACTGCTGTCCACGCAGCCACCGCTGCAAATCCTGTAACCTGCAGTTTTAATAATTCAAAACCGCCTCCATAAAACAGACCAGTTAAAGTCTCTCCAGAAGCATTTGCAATACTATATCCCGGCGCTGCATCTGTGGCAAATAAACCAACAGCCAATGTGCCCCAAATACCATTCATACAATGAACAGCTACGGCTCCAACCGGATCGTCAATGTGAAGTACGTGATCCAGAAGCCATACACCAAATACAACCAGAAGTCCGGCAACAGCTCCGATTGCAATCGCACCAAAGGCATCCGTCACATCACATGGTGCTGTGATTGCTACAAGACCTGCCAGAGAAGCATTCAGACACATAGACACATCCGGTTTCCCATATTTGATCCATGTAAAGATCATACATACGACAGTAGCAACTGCAGGTGCCACCGTGGTTGTGAGGAAAATAGAACCAAGCTGTGCAACGGATGTCGCTGCTGCACCATTGAATCCATACCAGCCAAGCCAGAGAATAAATACACCCAATGCTCCAAGTGCAATGCTATGTCCCGGAAAGGCATTTACTTTTACAATCTTTCCATTCTTGTCTTTCACAAATTTTCCAATACGAGGTCCGAGAAGCTTTGCACCGATCAGTGCTGAGATTCCGCCGACCATATGGATTGCACAGGAACCTGCAAAATCATGAAAACCAATCTGTGCCAGCCAGCCGCCACCCCAGATCCAGTGTGCTTCAATCGGGTAAATCAATGCTGAGATCACGCCAGAATAAATGCAGTAGGAAAGGAACTTTGTTCGTTCTGCCATCGCTCCGGATACAATCGTTGCTGTAGTAGCACAAAATACAAGGTTAAATACAAAACTGGAAAAATCAAATTCTGCATATGCGGTAAACAGATCAAATCCAGGTCTTCCTATGAATCCAAATAAGTCCTCGCCCATCAACAAGCCAAAACCGATCAAAATAAATACTACGGTACCAATACAAAAATCCATCAGGTTCTTCATAATAATATTTCCCGTATTCTTTGCTCTGGTAAATCCTGCTTCTACCATCGCAAATCCTGCCTGCATCCAAAATACCAATGCCGCACCAATCAGGAACCATACAGCGAATACTTCTGTAGATACCGCTTCCTGAACAAGTTCTTTCATAAGTACATCCATATTGTTTTCCTCCAATCAAGCCATTCTATTTCACGCCAAATAATAAATCGCCATAAGTTGGGAATGGCCAGTATTTCTTTGCCGTCAGTGTCTCCGCCTCATCACAGGCAACTCTTAGTTCACCCATTTTTCCTAAGATCACATCTCGGATTCTATAAGACTCTGATTCAATACTTTCCGCATCCGAAAGCTTCATAACTGCTTCTTCCAATTCGTCTGCTTTCACAGCAATCTGATCTTCCAGTCTTGCCAGCTTCTTTAATAAACCAGCTTCATAATTACAGGAAATAGAAGTATCAACTGCTTTTTTTGCTGCCGCTGTATTTGCAAGTTCCAACACATATGCACTTACCGCTGGAGCAATCTCTGTTTTTGCCATGTCAATCATGGTATTGGCTTCAATCAGAACAGTTTTGCAGTAGTTCTCCAGCATAATCTCACATCTGGATTTCAGTTCTGCTTCTGAAAATACCTTGTGTGCAGTCAGCATCTTTACGTTCTTCTCATCTAAAAGATGTGGCATACAATCCGGTGTGGTGCGGTAATTGAGAAGTCCTCTCTTTTCCGTTGCTTCTTTGATCCATGTATCGTCATAACCATTTCCATTGAAAATAATATGCTTATGATCTTTGATTGTCTTCTGAATCATTTCATGCAGCTTATCTTCAAAATTCTCTGCCTTTTCCAATCTGTCTGCATATATTTTCAGGCTTTCTGCAACTGCACTGTTCAGCATGATGTTGGCACATGCAATACTGTTAGAGGAGCCAAGCATACGGAACTCAAATTTATTGCCGGTAAATGCAAATGGTGAGGTACGGTTACGATCTGTCGTATCGCGATTGAATTTCGGAAGCACATCCACACCAAGCTTCATCTGTGTCTTTTCTGTCCCTGCATATGGGGTATCTGTTTCGATTGCTTCAAGTACTGCATTTAATTCATCTCCAAGGAAAATAGAAACAACAGCCGGAGGCGCTTCATTGGCACCCAAGCGGTGATCATTTCCAGCAGTGGCAACAGAAAGACGGAGCAGATCCTGATAATCGTCCACAGCTTTGATCACTGCACACAGGAATAATAAAAACTGTGCATTTTCATATGGTGTTTCACCTGGGGATAACAGATTCACACCTTTATCTGTCGCCAGTGACCAGTTGTTATGCTTTCCGCTGCCATTCACTCCGGCAAATGGTTTTTCATGAAGGAGACATACCAGACCATGCTTTGCAGCCACTTTCTGCATGATCTCCATGGTTAACTGATTATGATCGGTTGCAATATTTGTTGTTGTATAGATAGGAGCAAGCTCATGCTGTGCCGGAGCTACTTCGTTATGTTCTGTTTTTGCCAGAATGCCCAATTTCCACAATTCTTCATTCAGCTCTTCCATATAAGCGGCAACTCTTGGCTTGATTACACCAAAGTAGTGATCGTCCATCTCCTGTCCTTTTGGCGGCTTTGCTCCAAAAAGGGTACGTCCTGTAAACCTTAGATCTTTTCTCTGTTCGTACATTTCCTTTGTGATGAGGAAATATTCCTGTTCTGGTCCTACAGAAGTACGGACACATTTTACATCGTCATTTCCAAACAAGTGAAGAATACGCATTGCCTGCTTATTCAGGGCTTCCATAGAGCGAAGCAACGGTGTTTTTTTATCCAGCGCTTCTCCGCCATAAGAACAAAAAGCAGTTGGAATACATAACGTTTTGCCTTTGATAAATGCGTAAGAAGTCGGATCCCACGCCGTATATCCTCTTGCTTCAAAGGTGGCTCTAAGTCCTCCGGAAGGGAAAGAAGACGCATCCGGTTCACCTTTAATCAATTCTTTTCCGGAGAACTCCATGATCACACCACCGTCAGGAGAAGGGGAAATGAAACTGTCATGTTTCTCTGCGGTTACACCGGTAAGCGGCTGAAACCAGTGTGTATAGTGCGTTGCACCATTTGCAACCGCCCAGTCTTTCATCGCTGTTGCCACAGCATTTGCCACACTAATATCAAGCTTTGCGCCTTCGTCAATAGTTTTTCTCAGGGATTGATACACCTTTGCAGACAAATTCGCTTTCATTACTCTGTCATCAAAAACTTTACATCCAAAATACTCTGATACATTCTTCATAATGTCACTCCTCTCTACAACAGAATATTTTTCCGTTGTCATGAATTTGAAAAACAAAAGGCAAGGTTGCCTTTCATGGTACTGATACCTGCACCACAAAAGACGCCCTTGCCTTCTGAATCAAATTGCAATTTTATGTTTTAAATGTAAAAAGCGTCTCTGAGAACTCTATCTCAAAGACGCCTTTGCCTTTACGTGTTGGATAATACACCCATAAAATACATTTGTCAATCACTTTTTTAATTTTTTTCATCATTCAGTTTACAAGAGGTATTCCATTTTCCTGTTTTATAGAACATGAAAGACAGAAATGCTGCAACCGTCCAGCCAATTGGCCATGCACACCAAATCCCTGTTTCGCCTAAGCTCGTCTGTGATAACAGGATTGCAAGCCCAACCCTCAAAATCAGGTCAAGAAAGGTTGCCATCATAAATTTTCCCATCATTCCTGCACCACGCAATATACCATCCGCAACAAATTTCATCGATATGATAAAATAAAATGGTGACAGAATACGCAGAAAATTCATACCTGTTTGAAGTGCCAATACCGTCGGTTCATCAATAAAAGCATACAAGATCCATTTTCCAGCAAAAAAATAGAGTGCAAATAACGGTATACTAAGCATCCAGACCATCTTAATGCCCGCCTTGAACCCTTCCTTTATACGCGGCAATTTTCCAGCTCCGATATTCTGTGCTGTATAATTTGAAATACCATTTCCCAAAGTTGTAAATGAAGTGATTACAAGATTATTCAGCTTTACCGCCGCCGAATATCCAGCCATAACACTCGGACCAAAACCGTTAATCGTTCCCTGAATGATAATATTCCCCACAGAAATAAAACTCTGCTGTAAGATACTTGGAACTGCAACTGTCATAATTCTCTTTAAGATATCAAATGAAAATAAAGAAACTTTTCCTGTTTCTATTCCTTTTAATCTCCGAAACACAACAATCACAGCAAGTACGCAGCTGATTCCCTGACACAAAAAAGTTGCCCAGGCAACCCCTGCCACTCCCATGCGAAAAGCCGTAACAAATAGAATGTCCACTGCGATATTTGATGTGGAGGAAACTGCAAGAAAATAGAACGGTGTTTTGGAATCTCCCAAAGCAGAAAATATCCCTGTTGCAATATTATAAAAGAAGACAAACGGTAGCCCCAAAATATAAATATCCAAATATAATTTAGAATCTTTCATCAATTCTTTCGGTGTGTTGATGATTCCAAGTAAAGAATCACAAAATATCAGGCCAATAATCATAAGAAGAACACAGATCACTGCACTGATAATCATTGCTGTATGAACAGCGGTTTTCATCTCCTCATATTTTTTTGCTCCAAAAAATTGGGATACGATCACAGAACATCCCATATTACAGCCGAAGGCAAATGCTATAAATATAAGTGTAACCTCATAACTATTCCCTACTGCTGCCAGGGCATTTTCACCTATAAACTTTCCAGCTACAAAACTGTCGGCAATATTGTAGAGCTGCTGGAAGACAATACTTCCAAACAAAGGCATACAAAACTTCCATAATACAGCTTCAGGCTTACCCACGGTTAAATCATTCATCATAATCTTCGCACTCCTTTCTCCAGATATATGATCACAAAAAGGCAAAAACGTCTTTTATGCATTTCTACATAAAAGACGCCTTTGCCTTCCGGAGTAAGATAATACACCCATTAAAATGGATTGTCAATCTCATTTTTTAATTCTAATCTCTTATAAAATCTGAAATTTATAGATTGAATAATAACTACGACATTATTCTATTTTTTCTCCACAATGAGGACAATACTCATCTGGTTGTATTCCTTTTAAATGCAACTGCCTATGGCAAAATGGACAACGAACTGAGACAATTCCAAAGATTAGCGCACCCAAAGAAATAAGTGAACCTATCACAAAAAGCGGATGTATGGACTCTACTCCAAAAACAACTCCAGATGTTCCAGCAATAAGCAAACCAATAATAACCAGAACATACATAATATATCTGCATATATTAGGATTTTTCATTTACTCGACCTCCAATAAACCATGATAGTTTGATTGTATCATCACAATAACAATCCTGCTATCTTATCATATTAAAATTCAAGTAAATTTTATGTGAATTGATTTCAAAACTCGACAAATGTAAATTTCTTTTGGTTTATTTACGGTTTTCTTCAATCCATCTTACGGCAAAGTCCACCAAATCACGCTGTATCATCAATCGGATGACACCATTACCAAGCGCTTCCTTATGGATGGAATAAGTATTTTCAAAAGCCGCTCCTATCTCATCAAAATCTTCTCCATCTACAAAAAGTGTTTCGTACTGCTTCCATACACGATGATCATTTTCCATAACCGCACTATGTTCAATACTATTATGTTTTCCGGGATAATCTGCCCGGACATCTGCCAGATGCAGCGATGTGTTCTTGTCATATCCCACTCCAATCAATAAAACCAGCCCATCTAATTCATACAGTTTTCCAATAGGTGATTCCTCTCCAAAAATATTGGAAAGGTCATGGGCAGCAGTCAAGTATTCAGCATTCTTTCCCCATGCAGCCACAGACCGAGCCGGATGGTCGCTTCGTAGTGTACCAGGCCATTTTCGGAACATCTCAGCAACCGCTCCCATAGTATTTGTCGGAGTAATATCTTTATTATAAGCGGGCCAGTTATCTCGAATCAACTCCCACCATTCTTCTGGTTCTTCCCAATGTACACCAGTAGTTGGATCAAGATTTTTCCATGATTGCGCAGGCATCATAATCGTTCCTTCGTTACCGACTGCTTCCATAAGTGCTTCAATCACCGTCTGCTCTCCACCACACACAAAGCCCAAACTACTTAAAGAAGTATGTACCATGATCGTTTGTCCTTTACTCACCCCAACGTTGTGCAGCGCATCTAAAATATCCTGTTTTAATACAATTTTTCTTTCCATATGATAACCCTCCATTACTTCATGATGCTTTCAATTGTTTCATCCATTTTCGCCTGTGAAATACGATCAACGAAATGCCAAAACGAATGCATTCTTCAAGTGACAGTAGAAAATATACATAAGGAATGGACAACTTCCAGACGAAGGCACTTAAAATCCCCAAAGGAACACCAAAACACCATGTACCGACCATATCTATGAACATGACATATTTTGTTCGTCCACCACTTCGGATAATTCCGCCGCCAAGAATCATATTGAGAACTTTAAACGGAACTACAACGGCATAGGCATAGAGGATCTGTACGGTCATGGTTTTTACCACGTTATCCACCTGATAGATCCCCATATACGCCTTACTGGTGAAAATCACGATGATCGATAGAAATACCGAGCCAATCGCACCATATCTTATCAGCTTTTTCGCTGACCAATAGGCCTCCTCATTTTCACCACTGCCCAGGTGTTTTCCGATGATCACACTTGCTGCTTGAGACAATCCGCACAACGCGCCGATCACCAACCCCTGGATGGGATTTGTCAAAGTCATAGCAGCACTGGCATCGGTACTCATATGCCCGTAGACGGCAGCATAAACATTTTCTCCCAGACTCCACACCACCTCGCATACCAGCAAAGGCAGCAGCATAGACCAATACTGCCTCCAGTTCATTCGGAGCGTTACAGTGGGTTCGCCTTCGTTAGATTTTAAAAGGGAACCGTTTTGAGAAAACATTAGGAACATCAGCAGAAAATTGGCACATTGGGAAATTACTGTAGCAAATGCCGCGCCACGCACACCCATGGGTGAGATCCCCAGCTTGCCGAAAATCATAATATAATTCAAGCCGGTATTCAACAACGCTGACAGAATGCTGGCATATAGGGGAATCCGGGGCTTTTCCAAGCAGCGGAACAAGGTAGAAAGAAGGGTTGCTCCAGCCATAGGAACAAAGGTTCCAGAAATCAGCATTAAATATTCTGCTGCCGCCTGACGGGTCTGCACATCCTTGGTATAAGCACCCATGATCTGATTCGGAAACAGGGTGCATATTACCATAAACATTCCGGCAATGCCTGCTCCCAGCAGCAAGTTTGTAAAGAAACTCCGGCGGACTTCGTTTCTGTTTTTCTGCCCCAGATACTGAGCAATCATAATTCCGGCAACAGCACCAATGGCGGAAATCACCACAGAATAAATCGATGCAAACTTTCCTGCCAGGCCCACACCGGCTACATTGATTTCACCCAATTGCCCGATCATTATTTGATCTACCATGCTAAAAGAAGATTGCAGCATGGATTGCAATGCCACAGGGATTGCCAGGGCGCATACTGCTTTGAAAAAATGATCCTGTGTCTTCATAACACACCTCCTAATTGATTTGTTTTCATTGTAGCAACCGGGAAGTGGAATTACAAAGGTTAAGCGCGTAACTATTTACAAAAAACATCTTGTAAATTTGTGCAATTTTACTTGTGCTTCTTCGTGCTGCTGCGTACTACCAAAGACACTGGCAATTTCACTTCTGTGCAGATTTCTTTACCTTCTCTCAGTTCTTGCAACTTTCTGACAGCAATTTTTGCACGCAAAGCACCATCCTGCTTTATTGTGGTCAAAGTTGGAGTGACCATTTCACACATAGGCGTATCGTCAAAGCCCGCCACCGAAATATTCTCTGGCACCGAAAAGCCCTGCTCCATCAGGAAATTCATCAAATCTATAGCGTAGTAATCTGAAACTGCAAACACAGCGGATACCTGTTGAAATTTCTCCAAATTTGACAGATAAAATGACCTTCTTTGTTCCTTTTGCATTGGGATCAGAAAAAGCTCTGCCTTGCCGGGGGCAAAGCCCTTGCAAAAACCGCGGAAGCGTTCCATGTCCACGCAAATGTTATTATCCGAAATGCACAGAGCCGTTTGGTGCCCTAATTCACGGAAATGGCATCCCATCTGATAGCCACCTTCAAAATTATCGATCGTGATGTTGAGTATTCGCTCCGGTTTTTCACAAAAGCCATCATAAACCGCAAAGGGGATGCGCATATGATTACGCAGGTGTATATAATCTTGATCACAAAATCCAATCACAACGATCCCGTCCATATTCCACATGGAGGAAAATCGGATGATTTCCTCTGCACACTTGGCCTTTTTCACCATCATAAACCTTCCGCTGAATTCAATTTCTGTGGAAAGGAAATTTAAGGAAGATGCAATAAAAGAATCATCCAGTGTGTGTCCCTCGTATTTTTCGTGGTCATTGACAAAGACACCGATGATTTTGGAACTATTCCGTGCAAGGAGAATCCCTGCCATACTGGGAATGTACTGACGCTCCTCCAGCAAGGCTGTTACACGCTGAACTGTCTCATCGGAAACCTTATTTGTTTTACCGTGGATCACATTCGATACCGTAGCGGTGCTTAGTCCTAATTCCTCCGCAATATCACAAATTCGTACACGTTTTTCCATCCTGTTTTTCCTCCCATTTAAGTGATGAGTTTCTTTTATTTTATCCATTCTGTGTGTACGAGTCAAAAGTTATCCGCATAACCTAAACATAAAATGAGGAGTTTGTCAGTTAAATCCCTTGAGATATTCATACTTTTCCTGCCGTCTCAACACTTACAAAATTGAAGATTATTTTATTCCATACTTCTCAATAATATAATCCATATCCTTATCTCCCCTTCCCGAAAGGTTAATAAGAACAGAACCTTTCCCCATCTGTTTTGCCAACTTCATGCCATAAGCAACAGCATGAGAACTTTCGATTGCCGGAATGATACCTTCCATTCGTGAGAGTTCAAAAAACGCATCTATCGTTTCATCATCACTTACTACATCATATTTAACTCTGCCAAGGTCATGTAAAAAAGCATGCTCCGGTCCTGATGACGGGTAGTCCAGACCGCTTGCTACGGAATATACCGGTGCCGGTTCTCCCTTTTCATCCTTTAACATAATACTGTTAAATCCATGCATAACTCCTTCTTCTCCATAGGTAAGGCTTGCTGCATGGTCACCAAGTGCAGTTCCCCTTCCAAGCGGTTCCACACCATAAATATCAACTGGATCATTTAAGAAGCCGGAAAACAGTCCCATAGCATTAGAACCTCCACCTACGCAGGCTACAACTGCATCCGGCAGTTCCCCGGTCATTTCCAGAAACTGCTCCCTTGCTTCGATTCCTACCACACTCTGAAAATCTCTTACCATCATAGGGAACGGATGCGGACCCACAACAGAACCGATACAGTAAATGGCATCCTTATACTCCTTGCAATAGGCCATAAACGCTGCATCCACAGCTTCTTTGAGTGTCTGTAATCCATCTGTTACTTCAATGACTCTGGCTCCCAGTATTTTCATTCTCGCAACATTAGGTGCCTGTTTCTTAATGTCCACAGCACCCATATAGATGTCACATTCCAGTCCAAAATAGGCTGCGGCTGTTGCAAGTGCAACACCATGCTGACCTGCTCCAGTTTCCGCAATAACTTTTTTCTTACCCATATACTTTGCGAGAAGTACTTCTCCCATACAATGGTTCAGTTTATGTGCACCTGTGTGGTTCAAATCCTCTCGTTTTACATAAAGCTGAACTCCTGTACCAATCTTATCTGAAAGTCTTGCCAGATGCGAAATCGGCGTAGGTCTGCCCTGAAATTCTTTGCGGATACGACGAAGTTCATTAATAAATTTTCTGGACTTACATATAGTCTGATATGCTTCACTGATTTCATTCATAGCATTCTGTAATTCCGGTGGAATATACGAGCCGCCATATTTTCCAAAATAACCATTTGCATCAGGGTAGTTTTTAAAGTAAGTATCAAATTCAATATTATTATACATCATAGTATTATCCTCCACATTCTTAAAAAGATTTTATTAACCATTTCCTGTCTGTTCCATACATTTTATTTCGGCGCATAAGCGCCACCACAGTTTACGCATCATATTACACCTCCCGATATGGCAGTTTTTGTACAAAAGAAAAACTCCTTTGACCAATCTGTCAAAGAAGTTTCTTAAAAACAAAAACGCCCCTGACAGAATCATAGAATCTGTCAAGGACGAATACGATACTTAAATAAAAAGTAAACACTACCCGCGGTGCCACCTTGATTCACAGCAGCGACGCTGTGCGCTTGGCAGGATACCAACATATCCCCGGCAACTGACGTATGCCCACACGTCGCAGAATACTCGGTGTGAAATCATCACACTTTTGACTGCGCCCTCAGCGGTCCATTTGACGACTTGTTTCTCACCCGACTCTCAGCAACACGGGCTCTCTGTAAAGGCATCATCGCCGTTATCTCCGCTTCAACGGTTTGACGTATTAAATTTTGGTTCGACTATACCACCCTTGTTTCATCATGTCAAGTAAAATTTTCAGAAAAAATATGATGGAATATGATTGACAAAACCTGCCATCAGATGTATAAATATTGATTATGAGCAAAGGCGTTCATTTTTAGAGCAGAACTTATCTGCCCCTAAAATGAGCGCCTTTGCTTTTTTATTTGTTAGTTTATTCTGAAAGGAAGGTAGCGATTTATGAAGATTGAAGGTCAAGTGAGAATTCCTTCCGGATGTGCCATCTCAGCAGTGATTTCCAAAGACGGAAATAAAATGTCCGGTGAAATGATCACAAATTCCATGAAACCTATGCACGACCGATCCAATGGTCTGGGCGGAGGTTTTGCCGGTTATGGCATTTACCCTGAATATAAAGATTTCTATGCATTGCATATGTTTTTTGATACCCGTGATACACGAAAAAAATGTGAAGCATTTTTAAAAGAGAATTTTGAGATTGTACAGTCTGAGATAATTCCGACCCGTAAGATTCCGACAATCACAGATGAACCGATTATATGGAGATACTTTGTCGCTCCATTAAAATCCATTTTAGCTTCCCTTCAACTGGATGAAAAAGAATTTGTTGCCAGAACAGTTATGAAAATCAATGCAGAAATGTCCGGTGCTTATGTATTCTCCAGCGGCAAGAACATGGGAACCTTCAAGGCAGTAGGCTTCCCGGAAGATGTGGGTGTTTTTTATAAGCTGGATGAGTATGAAGGATATTCCTGGACTGCCCACGGACGCTACCCAACAAACACTCCCGGATGGTGGGGCGGCGCACATCCGTTTACCTTGCTTGATTATTCTATCGTACATAATGGAGAAATCTCTTCTTATGATGCAAACCGCCGTTTTATCGAAATGTTCGGTTATAAATGTACGCTCCAGACCGATACGGAAGTCATTACCTATATCATGGATTATCTGCTGCGTGTACAGGGACTCACTCTTGGTGAGGCCGCAAGCGTCGTTGCTGCTCCATTCTGGAGTACCATCGCCGCAAAAACGGATTTGGAGGATCAGAAAAAGCACACCTACCTTAGAACCCTGTTCCCAAGTCTTCTTGTGACCGGTCCTTTTTCCATCGTTTTAGGATTTGATGGCGGACTGATGGCACTGAATGACCGACTGAAGCTGCGTTCTATGGTAGTCGGGGAAAAAGACGACAAAGTATTCATTGCCAGTGAGGAGGCTGCCATCCGAACCATGGAACCGAATGCCGAAAACATCTGGGCTCCTGCTGGCGGCGAACCAGTCATTGTGAAAGTAAAGGAAGGTGCATTTTAATGAGTGTTACATTTATTTATCCGGAATTTGAAGTCATCCGAAATGAAAACAGATGCATTGCCTGCCGTGTATGCGAACGCCAATGTGCCAATGAAGTACATAGCTACGACGAAGAACAAAAACGCATGAGATGTGATGAAACCAAATGTGTCAACTGCCAGCGCTGCGTTTCTCTTTGTCCAACCAGAGCATTGAAGATTGTAAAAAGTGACTGTACGCTCCGCGAAAATGCAAACTGGTCAAACGATACGATCAAAGAAATTTATAAACAGGCAAACAGCGGAGGTGTACTATTGTCTTCCATGGGAAATCCAAAACCACTGCCTGTTTACTGGGATAAAATTCTGATCAATGCCTCACAGGTAACAAACCCTTCCATTGACCCCTTGCGGGAACCGATGGAAACCAGAGTATATCTGGGCAAAAAACCACAAAAAGTACAGCGTAACGAAGATGGCACGTTACACTGTGAATTGCCTCCACAGCTGGAGCTTTCCATGCCTGTCATGTTCTCCGCTATGAGCTATGGTTCCATCAGTTACAATGCCCATAAATCTCTGGCAATGGCTGCAAACGAGCTTGGCATCTTATATAACACCGGTGAGGGTGGTCTGCATGAAGATTTTTACTGCTATGGAGAAAATACGATTGTACAGGTCGCTTCCGGACGCTTTGGTGTACATGAAGATTATCTAAAAGCGGGTGCCGCCATTGAAATCAAAATGGGACAGGGCGCAAAACCGGGAATCGGAGGCCATCTTCCGGGAGCAAAAATTGTCGGTGATGTATCGCGGACCCGTATGATTCCGGAGGGATCTGATGCAATCTCACCGGCTCCGCATCATGATATTTATTCGATTGAAGATTTACGTCAGCTTGTTTTCTCTTTAAAAGAAGCTACGGAATATAAGAAGCCGGTTATTGTAAAGGTTGCTGCTGTTCATAATATTGCAGCTATTGCAAGCGGTATTGCCCGTAGCGGAGCTGATATTATTGCTATTGACGGTTTCCGTGGTGGTACGGGTGCTGCTCCTACCAGAATCCGTGACAATGTAGGTATTCCCATTGAACTGGCGTTAGCCGCTGTTGACCAAAGGCTTCGTGACGAAGGTATCCGAAACAATGTATCACTGGTCGTCGGTGGAAGCATCCGAAGTGCTGCTGATGTGGTAAAAGCCATTGCACTGGGAGCAGATGCCTGTTATGTAGCGACTGCTGCCCTTTTAGCTCTTGGGTGCCACCTCTGCAGAACCTGCCAAAGCGGTAAATGCAACTGGGGAATCGCAACCCAGCGTCCGGAACTTGTCAAGAGACTGAATCCAGAAATGGGAAGTGAACGCCTGATCAATCTGATGACCGCATGGAAACACGAAATCAAGGAACTGATGGGCGGCATGGGAATCAATTCCATCGAGGCTCTACGCGGAAATCGTCTGATGCTGCGCGGCATTGGACTAACAGAAAAAGAGCTTGAGATACTTGGTATCTCTCATGCAGGAGAGTGATCAATATGCAAACTAAGAAAACCTTGCAACTTGTAATGTCAGCAATGTTAGCAGCAATGACCTGTGTTGCTACCATGGTCATCAAAATCCCCCTTGCTGCTACTGGTGGTTATATCAACTTGGGAGATTGTATTGTCCTGTTATCCGGGTTACTTCTTGGACCATTGTATGGCGGTCTTGCTGCCGGTATTGGGTCTGCACTTGCCGATCTGTTTTCCGGCTATGTTGCTTTTTTACCAGCCACATTTCTAATCAAAGGATTTATGGCTGTTATTGTGGGACTGTTTGTAAAGGATCTGTCCAAAAATAATACAATAAAAACTGCAATAACAGGAGCCATCGCAGAATGTCTCATGATTGCCGGCTATTTCTTCTTTGAAGCAGTAATTATGGGTTTCGGTCTTGGTGCAGCAGCTTCTATCCCAGGGAATACGATTCAGGGAGTTGTGGGATTGATTCTTGCCATGCTTCTGATTCCAGTATTCAGAACCTGCAACTTTCCTTCTCTTCGCAAGGAACCGTAAGTTGTACGAGAAAGGATTTGATAAAATGAAACGAATCTATGTAAAAGAAGAATGGTGTCTCGGATGCCATTTATGCGAATATAATTGTGCTTTTGCCAATTCCGGCAAACCAGATATGACAGAAGCATTAAAAGGAAAGCCAATCTTTCCTCGTATCCATATTGAAGAAGGCGAAAAAATCTGTTACGCCGTTTCCTGCAGACACTGCACCGATCCAATATGCATAAAAAGCTGCATTGCAGGCGCAATCTCAAAGATTGACGGCGTTGTCCGTATTGACCAGAACAAATGCGTTGGATGCCTTACCTGCGTTCTGGTCTGTCCATATGGAGCATTGGCGCCAAATAAAAATGGAATCATGCAAAAATGTGAACTTTGCATTGCCAACACCTGCGGGGAACCTGCCTGTGTAAAAGGCTGTCCGAACCGGGCAATCGTCTATGAAGAAAGGGGTGAGTAGAATGGCTCAATATGTTGTAATTGGAAATGGTGTTGCTGCTGCGGGCTGTATCGAAGGTATCCGAAAAGAGGATACAACTGGCAAGATTATTGTAATTTCAGAAGAAAAACATCCCGTATATTGCCGTCCTCTCATCTCCTACTGTATGGAAGGCAAGACCACTCCCGAAAAAATGGCGTACCGTTCTCCTGATTTTTATGAAAAAATGGGCTGTGAAGTTTATTACGATAAGAAGGCTGTAAAAATTGAACTTTCTACAAAAATGATAACCCTAAATGATAATACCCTGATTTCTTACGATAAACTCTGCCTGGCCACTGGTTCCTCTCCGTTTGTACCTCCTTTTACGGGTCTGGAATCCGTGGAAAACAAACATTCCTTCATGACCATGGATGATATGCTGGAGCTGGAAGCTTCCATCAATGAAAATTCGAATGTGTTGATCGTAGGTGCTGGACTTATCGGCTTAAAATGTGCCGAAGGCTTAAAGGAACGTGTAGCCAGTGTCACTGTCTGTGATCTTGCCAACCGTGTACTATCCAGTATCCTTGATACAGAATGTGCCACCATGATGCAAAAACATCTGGAAAAAAATGGCATCGAATTTTTATTAGGGGACAGTGTTGTATCTTTTGAAAAGAATCAGGCTGTCATGAAAAGCGGAAAAACCGTTGCCTTTGATGTTTTGGTGCTTGCCGTCGGTGTCCGTGCCAATACTTCTCTCATAAAAGAGATTGGCGGAGAAGTAAACCGCGGGATTCTGGTTAACAACAAAATGGAAACTTCTATTCCCGATGTTTATGCTGCAGGTGACTGTACAGAAGGCGAAGATATTTCCTTCCATGGAAAGCGTGTCCTTGCCATATTGCCAAACGCTTACATGCAGGGAAACTGTGCCGGTATCAATATGGCGGGCGGATCATCTGTCTTCGACAAAGCTATCCCGATGAACTCTATAGGGTTCTTTGGATTACATGCCATGACTGCCGGAAGCTACTATACAGCCGAACAGGGCGGCGAACTGTATGAGATAAAAACAGAAAATACTTTAAAAAGACTGTTTACAAAGGATGGGTATCTGACAGGATTCATTCTGATCGGGGCAACCGATCGTGCCGGAATCTATACCTCATTGATACGGGAACGCATCCCCTTAAACTCTATAGATTTTGACCGTTTGAAAAAAACTGCTACTTCTACAGCCTTTTCTGTAGAAAAGCGTAAACAATTTTTTGGAGGTGTGGTATAATATGCAAGTCATTGATGCTACAAATTTAGATTACAAAGCTGTAAACGAAGCGCTTCGTGAGACAGACCGGGACTGTACGCTTCTGGGATGCTGCGGACAGAGATTTATTGCTGCTGGAATGTCCGATAAAAAACTTACGATTAACGGAATACCTGGAAACGCTCTCGGTGCATATTTAAACAACGCACAGATTACAGTAAATGCCAATGCACAGGATGCAGTTGGAGATACCATGAACGAGGGAAAGATCCTGATTCATGGAAATATCGGGGACGCTGCCGGTTATGCCATGCGTGGAGGAAAGATCTATGTGCAGGGAAATGCCGGATATCGTGCCGGAATCCATATGAAAGCCTATAAAGAAAAAGTTCCGGTTATGATCATCGGTGGATGTGCCGGAAGTTTTCTTGGAGAATATCAGGCTGGCGGAATCATTATCGTTCTCGGACTTCATAAAGGCGATAAACGAATTGTGGGAAATTTTCCATGCACCGGAATGCATGGCGGCAAGATGTTTCTGCGCGGCAACTGTGAAAATATTCAGTTTCCGAAACAGGTAACAACAAGAAGTGCCACCATCGAAGATCTGGAAGAACTCAGAAACTATCTTTCTGAATATTGTTCAGACTTTGGATATTCTATGGAAGAACTTTTATCTGTTCCATTTACAGTCGTTACACCAGACAGCAAAAATCCATATAAACAGATGTATGTAGCAAATTAAATTTTAACGAAATATGAAAGAAAGCAGGTAGGCTTATGAAGTATTCAAAAGAAGAGGTCATGCAATATGTGCAGGAAGAGGATGTGAAATTCATCCGACTCGCCTTTTGTGATGTATTTGGCAAGCAGAAAAACATATCCATTATGCCACAGGAACTTCCTCGTGCTTTTGAATATGGCATTGCCATTGATGCATCTGCAATCGCTGGTTTCGGCGATGAAAATCATTCGGATCTGTTCCTTCATCCGGACGCAGACACCCTGATGCCTTTGCCATGGAGGCCGGAACATGGTCGCGTAGTTCGAATGTTCTGCAACATTACTTATCCGGATGGACGTACCTTTGAATGTGACACACGTTCCATTTTAAAAAAAGCAATTCAGGACGCAGAACAAGCTGGATATCAGTTTTTCTTTGGTGCAGAGCAGGAATTTTATCTTTTTAATCTGGACGAAAATGGAAAACCGACAAAAATCCCGTATGACAATGCAAGTTATATGGATATTGCCCCGGAAGACAAAGGAGAAAACATTCGCCGTGAAGTATGCTTAACACTGGAGCAGATGGGTATCCAGCCGGAAAGCTCCCACCACGAGGAAGGGCCGGGACAAAACGAAATTGACTTCCGTTACTCCGATCCTTTAACTGCTGCTGATAATGCCATGACTTTTCAGACAGTTGTAAAAACGGTTGCCAAACGTAATGGACTGTATGCCGATTTCAGTCCGAAACCTCTGGAAGACAAACCGGGAAATGGTTTCCATATCAATATTTCCGTAAAAGCTGCCGATGGCACAGATACGATGGATTACCTGATTGCTGGTATTTTAGATAAAATTTCGGATATGACAGTGTTTTTAAATCCGACCGAAAATTCTTATCATCGTTTTGGAAGTAATAAAGCTCCAAGATATATTTCCTGGTCCAGTGAAAATCGTTCCCAGCTTGTACGAGTTCCTGCTGCTGTAGGGGAATACCGTCGTGCCGAGCTTCGTTCACCTGATCCGTCTGCCAACACTTATCTGGCATTTGCTTTAATGATCTATGCTATTTTGGACGGTATTCAGAATAAGCTGGAATTGCCTGCACCTGCAGATATGAATCTTTATAAAGCAGAGGAATCTATCCTTGCAAAATTCAGACAGCTGCCGGAAGATTTCCATTCCGCCTGTGAGGTTGCTGCAAGCAGCAATTTTATAAAAAAACATATACCAAAAACCATTTTGGATATTTACTGCAAACAATAATTCAGACCAATGAAAAAGGAGGTGGAGCTGTATGAGTTTAAGAGAACGTGTTTACAGTATACTCATCGTGTCTGCAACAGACAGCTTCACTTCTGCCTTTGCTGACCTGCTTCCCGAAACAAGATATTATCCTGTCTATACCGTCACGAGTGTCAGTGCAGCCAAACGAGCGCTTGCCGAAAAAGCTTTTGACTTCGTAATCATTAACGCTCCTTTGCCGGATGATGCCGGTACTCGTTTTGCCATCGACATTTGCACCAGTAAACAATCGGCTGTTCTTCTTTTAGCAAAGAGTGATGTACACGCTGGTATCCATGACAGGGTTGCCGAATATGGCGTTTTCACACTGCCCAAACCAACTTCAAAACCAACTATGATCCATGCCCTCAACTGGATGGAAAGTGCCAGGGAACGCCTTCGACAATTCGAAAAGAAATCTTTATCCATCGAAGAAAAAATGGCTGAAATCCGTCTGGTCAACAAGGCAAAATGGATTTTAATCAGTGAACTTTCTATGAGCGAACCGGAAGCTCACCGTTACATAGAAAAGCAGGCAATGGATCGCTGTATCTCTAAACGAACCATTGCCGAGGAAATTATTAAAACATACACTTAAATCTTATTAAAGCAAGGTAGTGATGATTCACTTTCTTGCTTTTAAATATCCTATTCCTTTAAAAAAGCATATTTACCTTTTCCATTGCCCTCCACTGCTTGTATGATACGCAGTTCATTATACATCTTCTTAATGTATGATGTAGCAGTACCTTCAGAACAATCTAACACTTCCATTACTTTTGAATTTCCGAACACTTCTGATCCTAATTGCTCAAATATCCGTATTATTTTACGCTTTGTGCTAGAAGAATACTTTGAATCCATAATTATTTTCTTAATTTCTATGGTTTCACTCTCAATCCCTACATTTTTTTCTGGATTTGTACCATTTTTAATTTTAGCATATTCTTCATTTACCGGAATTACTACAGAAGTGAGATTATCCATCATATCAAAGGTTTTATAATACAATGCCGGGGAACCATTTTCATCTAAAGCTCTTTTTGCCTCCCCAATACCCGTTCCGAACGATTCAATAATTCCAAGTGCCTTAAACATATCTCTGATTTCCGGATTCTCTGTATCTCTTTCATTAAAAAAAGTTCTTTCATTTAAATCCTGAATCTTCAATGGCGGCAATGGTCTGTTATAATTTACAATGTTAATCTGCCTATCGGATATATATATCTGTATCGGCTTCTTATTCTCATAATTATTATGAACAATCGCATTTGCAACTAATTCTTCAATTGAAACATAAGGGAAATTAACAATTTTCCTATTGCTGGCTTCACCATCTTCTCTGACTACTATCGTATTCAAGTAATTATCGTTAATATAGTTTACGATCGTATGATATTGTTTCCATATCGGTCCCTTAAAATACTTAGCCTCCATTTTTCTCTTTGTTCCAAACATATCCACAATCATTTCAACATATGAGTATTCGATATATTTTTCTGGTTTATCTCCAAACATCAGAATTGCATAGTTCTTCACTTTTTTCTCAGTAGGATCATTTTTATCTAATAAGCCCAACGATTTTGCCATCTGCGTTTTATCAAGAGTATCCATAATTTCTCTATTACTTGTTTGAGCGAGATATTCCCTAATAAAATCCACATTCAAATCATCTATCGTTGCATCTGTATTTGTTAACGAAGAAAAATGGTAATTTGCAAATTTACGCAATAAATCATATTCTTCATCCACTCTGGCTAATCTTGTATCTGATTCTACTCTCACATAACGTCCCGGTTTTAAATTGATTCGTTTATCCTTTTCAGCCTTCTCACTAACCATGAATGGTCCACCTGTTTGCCGGCGAACTACAATCAATAAATAGTTCCTATTTTCAAAACAATTAGTCAAAATTTCAAATGCTACATTTGGATATAAATATGATCTTAACGAGTTGAGCTCATTTTTGCACTTTTCTAATTTGCCCTCTTCTATACCTACTATAGGAAGTTTCGGAATTGCTTTGTTTTTCTCGTCATTTACTTCCTCAACTCCTATAAAGATATACTGTATGTCATTATCATAATAATTATTACCATATGCACAAATTGTTTTTAATATCTTTGCAAGCTGTGATGCAGAGGCTTTATATTCGATATACGAACATTCACTTGATAAATTTGCTAATATGTCATTTGCATCTTTTTTAATTTTTTCATAATCCATAATTTCACCTCCTGAATCCACAGATATTTTACTCCAAACCTCAATTTTTCGCAAGCAAACCACAACTTTTATTGAATTTTATTTTTTACATCTTAAAATCATTATTCTCCAAAACCACCAAAAAAATCCCGGTGCAGAACCAGACTTTCACAAATCCAGTCCCGCACCGGGTATTCTTTACTCAATCTCTATTGCTTTTGATTTTTCCTGCTTTGGAGCTGCCTTTTCCATCATAGACGCTTCCATTTTCTTTTCTTGTAACTTCTCCATCACAGAAGTTTTCTTTTCACTTTTTACTTCGGTTTCCTTTTCTCCATTGTTAATGATACCGTCAATCATATTGTAGTCATCTTCCAGAAGTTCCTCTACTTTTTCCAGAGATTTCTTATCAATGAACATCATCCACTGACCTTTATCAATGGCAAAATAACCGCCCTTTTCCGCATGTTCTATAATATCCTCATGGGACTGTGCCCTGTCAGCACCGCCTCCAGGAATCAGATTATAAACACGAAGTCCCGTATCAAACAGCTTATGAGCCATTTTCTCTCGAAGCGGAGCAATCCTATAAGGATTATGACCATATTCCATCAACTGCTCGGAAGTAATAGTATGATCCGGCACCGGTAATGCCCTGATCTCGCCAGCAACCTGAATAAACATTTCCGGATGTTTGAACATATGGGTGTACTTCTCAATCATAGCATCATCCAATGAACAATAATCATCCTCCGATAACCCTGCAATTACAAATGTTCCGGCAACAATATCATAAACCGTTCCATTGTCATCGTGGAGTGCACGGTTCAACGGCAATCCCATCCATTTACCATCATCATTGCAGATAATACCAACCGGATCTGCAAACGGATAGACTCCCTGAATTGTTCCATCTACTTCCTGTTGTAATGCTCTGTATCCTGGTTCAATATATTTCACATAGGGTTCTTTGTCCGGTTCCACAACAAGTACCTTTAACTTGCTTTTCTGTACCGCATCTCTTTCTGCATCGATCATAGGCTCCTCCTTTTTTGAAAGTCGATATTCTTCTGGGATACTTTCCAAAGTTCCATCGTATTCTTCATCCCAATACTGTTGATTATCTGTTACATATCCGCGTTCCGTAAAGGAACCTCCCTCGTTAATACTCGCATCACGTCCATAGGCTTCATAATCAATATAATCCAGTAAGTCTTCGATTTTCCAACGATCAAACCTGCCGCTTTCCTGAATGATGTATCTTCCATAATCTTCTTCATCAAATATATTAGTAAACAGATCATATCTTTCCATATTGAAAGTCAGGTTGATAAGCCCCGGAACACCATCCTGTGGAAGATCCAATTCATCCTCAACGATTGCATACCACTTTTCATAATCATAAGAATCTATCTGCTGTAAACGTGCCGCCAGATAATTCAGCTCATCTGCATTGGCGTGTTCTCCCAATGCATCAGAAATGCCGCTGATATTGGTATCATAATCAGAAAAGAAATATTCCTCATAATTCTCATTGATACCGATCCTGTCCAGCACCTTCTGAAATTCTTCCTGCTTGATTGGAAAACTGATCCATTCTCCAATGATCTCCCCTTCATTAAATTTCCCTAAGTTTGTGATAAACGCACCCAAATTACATCTCTCCATCTAAATCCTCCTCATCGTAAATCGTAAAATCAATTGCATCGAATTTTTCATCTGTCATCTGCTCCAGTTTTGTTACGGTCTGCTGACAGATTTCTTTCAGTTCTTCGTTTTCCAGAAAAGGAAAACGGTCCAGGATATCCTGAACCGCTGCCTTTCTACTGGAAGTATCAAACATATATAACAAATTCATCTCTTCTACATTTAATCTCATCATACTTGCATCTCCTTGTCATTCTTCTTAACCTGTTCTTTTTTAGGAGTCTTTACCCCTGAAATCTGTGCTTGCTTCTTATGAAGGTCCGCTAATACCGACTTCTTCTTTTCAGTCTGCTTTTCAGAAGTGTTTACCCTTGTAACAGAAGCAGAAACGGCCTTTAATTCGTAATCCTTCAGTTCTTTCTGAGACAATGGTTTGTCATATTCCAAGTATCCCCAAGCCTGTAACTGACCATTTTCTACCACTTGACGTTCATCAAAGTTTTCAATAGAAACCGGCTTATTCTCTCCATTTGGATATGTTCCCGGTGAGATTGGACGTTGGGTTGAGTAATAACGATACTTTCCGCTATCCTGTAATCCCAAAGTTGTTTCCAGTTCCGCAGCTTGTGCTTCTCTCTTTTCTCTGCGAAGCTCTTTCAAAATATCTTTCATTTCCACAACCGCCAGATTTGGATTAGCAATCTGTGTTACGTCCAATCTTTCTCTAATTCCGCGCTGCATTACCTTCCACTGTTCTTCTGAATACAGCTCTTTTGGAATTTCATCTACTTTGAGAAAATATCTGATATCCGCAATCTGCTTTTCAGACAGAACCATTGCAGAAAGATCCAGCTTTTTACCATTGCTGATAAATCTGGTCACATCATTGCCATCTTCCATAAGTTCCTTCATCAGTTCCATCTGCTCTACAGAAAATTCCGGATTAGCAAATAGTGTTACGTTCATTCCTTTTTCCGCTGCATCATAAATGAAGGAACTCTGTTCTGATGGAAAATCCATAAGTTCAATCCCATCTTCACGAAGTTCATAAGCAACACGATTAGAAAGCACATAGTTATCATAGACAAATCCCTCATCATACAATTCCTTTGCACATGCAAATTCACGTTCAGACAGAATACGCTTGCAATCAAGAATTGCCTGCTGTACCAAAGGGCTGTCTTTATAATGCTGTACCATATTGATCAGATTTTCATCCATATGTCCGGCTTCCATAAGCGGATACTGACCGCTATATTCGCTGCCGTCATGAAGTTCAAAACCAATCCCCTTAATGCCATTCATTCGCTCTGACGGAATCTGATCATACAGACGGAATGCTTCTTCCAGCGTGAGATTTTCGTGATACTCTCCCATTGTCGGGAACTCACTGCATTCCGCCACATAAAAGGAAATCGTTGCTTCCTTCTCAATCGGTATACCTGTAAATGCTGCCACTTTTTCTTGAAGTTCTTTTCCTTTGTTCTCCAATTCTGCGTTGGCAACCGGTGTTTCCTCCAGCCATTTTATAATTCCATATGCCTTTTCGCCCGCATCCAGTAGATCTTTCGATGTATCATGCAAGAATTCTTCTACATATTCTATGCTATCCTGGGAACCATATGGATCCACTTCATCAGCATAATCATAAAGTTCCTTTGCAAGATGTGCTGCCTGTTCCTTTTTCGTGATCTCTCGTCCTTCCTTTCCTAATGAACTCATACAGTCTATCAAAATGTAGTCATAATTATTTCTGACCATCTCAATATATCCCCTAAGCAATGTTTCTCTACTCATAACATTTACCAGAGATACTTCCAGACCTGACAATTCAATATTTGCCGGAAGAAAATCAATACCTTCCTCATGATGAATAATTCCAAAATCCTCTAAAATTTCTTCCTCGTTTATCATTGCACCGATAACAGATGCCAACGTAATTTCAATATCATCGGGTTCATCATGCCCTAAACTGACAGTCATGCTTCCTTGTGGATCCGCATCAATCAATAATACCTTTTTACCTGCTCTTGCAAGTCCAATTCCCAAATTTACCGTAGTGGTGGTCTTCCCTACCCCACCTTTTTGGTTTACTACCGAAATTACTTTACCTTTAATCTTTGTCATCTTATGACCTCCAAAATATAGATTCGTATACAACAGGTATATTTCTGTTCAAAATTCGTATATTTTTGAAAATATACTCTTGTTCCCTTAAAAAACGTTTCTAATACAGAAAATCATCTCTGAAATTCTCCAAGTATTGATCTATAATCTCTGTATTTACTAATACAATTCCTTTTACGTGATATACCGCGCTAGCATCTCTTGCCAACTCACGAAATGTAGTTTTTCCCATTGAATAGATTGCGGCGCCCTCATCATAGCGTACAAATTTCTTTCGATGACCAACCATCAACTTCTCCATTTTTTCCTTATCAATCTCTTTTCTAACCTTTGGCATGTCGTTTCCTCCTTTTTGGTTTTTTGATATTTTCTTTTTCCAGATATTCGTCCAGAATATCAAGATCAACAATAATCCATTTTCTTTGACTGATTGTAGCACCTGCTTTCTTAGCCCATTCAGCAAAGGTCCATGTTCCCACTCCGTACTGTTCTGCACCAGAGTTGTAAGTCGCATAACGCTTTTTCTTTCCAGTTTCGATATATCCATCTAATTTAGGTTCAAAAATTACTTGTTTTTTCTTTCTTCCCACCTAATTCCTCCTTATTTTCAAAGATCTAAGAGACAAATCGCAAATCCCAGAAACGAAAAAAAGACACCTCGAACCAATATTTCTATTGATTACGAAGTGTCTTATACTTCTCAATCTTAAGTTACTCCTCAAGATTATTCTTTATTTAATTGATATTCCATGTACATTTTCGCTCCGACAAGCCCCGAAAACGAAATGCTTATTTTTACATAGAGACTCGACAAAATCCATGAAACACTTCCGAATTTATAGTAGTTCTATGGCATCCATAGAAACTCATTTGGAGTGTCGGGGACTGTCGTTTTTACCATGGAAATTGACGTTACTGTAAACTTTTCATTGTCGGGAGCTTTTTTGTGGTTCTTTCATACTCGACCAAGCTGGTGTTAATACTATTAAATTCTCCATATTCCAATTATCCCCCATACTTCATATTTTTGCTCTACTTTGAGTCACTTTGCGGGCAAATGATGTAAAATATGATGTAAATGATGTAGGGCGATAGTAGTATATGCAAGAGCATATTCATATACAAGAAATTATAACTTCTCTTATTTACAATGTCAATCCACATCAAAGTAACGCTGCCTTATCTTTTCCTGCTTCAGAACAAGAAAAAAGAACACACAACACTCTGTATGTTCTCTTTCTGTATGTGAAGTCCAATAT
>OLRB01000493.1_pt1 | contig 26884 bp, 29 predicted proteins | sample 1672751 | NCBI WGS metagenome assembly OLRB01 (sample SAMEA3136720, study PRJEB25190) | human gut metagenome | biome: human gut; feature: human-associated habitat; material: faeces | place: Austria | collected 2013
ATATTTTAGTATGAAAGGTTTAAAAGTGATTGTATTTTTGATATAATTTTAATATAAACCAAAATCATAAGAAGGAAGATGACAGAAATGCTTTTTATTTTGAAAGATATTTATATATTAAAAGAGAGACAGATAAGATTTATGCCTCTTCCTTTTGGTGCAAAAAATAATGATTTGATAGTAAAGCACAGAGAAACTATATATTAATATATGGTTACTTTGTGCTTTTTTAATTAATAATTTTTTTATAAGGGGGCAATTATATGTATTTATCATTATTAAGAGAGGATGAAAAAAATTTATTTCTTGAATTAGCTTATGAGGTATCAAACATAGATGGTGATTTTGGAGAGGCAGAAAAAATCATGATTGATAGCTACTGTGAAGAGATGAAAATAGTAAACAATATAGACTTTGACTATAAATCTCATGCTGAAGAAATAGAAAAAAATATTATAGAGAATTGCGGTATGAGAACTAAAAAAATAATTATATTTGAGATAGTAGGATTAGCTATGTCAGATGGGAAATATGATGTAGAGGAGAAGGAATATATTTCTAAATTAGCTGAAAAATTCATGATAGACAATGATTATATAGATAAATGCGAAAATGTTATTGATGAATATATGAGTTTTCAGAATAGAATAAATATGCTTGTCATAGGATAGTCTATGGAGGTTAGATATGTTTAATTTTTTTAAGAAAAAAAATAAGGAAGAAAAGGATAAAGATGAATCTGTGGCAGTAAATATTTCTATATTTAATTCTGCAAAAGAGTCTATAAAAGAAGCTGAACAGAAGTTTAAAAAACCTCAAACGTATGATAGAAGTTTGATAGATGATGGAAAAGCTAAAAAGAATATAAAGATAGATGCATTTAAAGATGGAGTAGAGGTTTTTGATCAATATACAGGGAAAAAATTAGTTTTAACAAAAGCAGAGGCTAAGATGAAGTATGGTAAGGATTGGGCGGAACATTTAGCAGAAGCTGATCATAAAATACCATTACAAGAAAGACATAGACAAACCGCTAAAAAGCCATGGCTTACAAATGAAGATGTAAAAAAATCTTCTAATAGTAAGGATAACCTAGAGGTTGTATCAAGAAAATTCAACAATGCTAAAAGAAGTAAATCAAATAAAGAGTTTGTTGAAGATGAGGGATATTTAAAAAAAGTAGGAATTAATCTATCTAAAGAATCAAAGAATAAGGCAGTAAAAAATGCAAATAAAAGTCAGAAGGCAATGAAAATACAGGATCTAAAAGATTCTGGTAGAAATATACTAGAAACAAGTATGTCTGCAGGTGAAAGTGCTGCAAAAGATGCAGGAGTAACAGGCATGACTATATCAGGAATTTATAATATAGCAGCTGTATTAAATGGAGAAAAGGATGTTGACGAGGCATTAATTGATACAGCTAAAGAAGGTGGAAGAGCTGCTATAACAGGATATGTTATGGGAGGTGCAACAACTACTGTATCTCATTCTGTAACATATACACTATCGAATTCATCATCGAAGTTTTTAAAAACATTAGCTGAGAAAAATGTACCGTATAGTGTAATCACATCTATAATGGCCACAGGAGATATAATAAAAGATTATAGTGAAGGTAAAATATCAACTCAAGAATGTATATTGAGAATAGGTGAAAAAAGAATTAATTACGCTGCTACAGGATACTCGATGGCATTAGGACAGAGTTTAATTCCGATACCTGTTGTTGGAGCAGCAATTGGTGCATTTGTAGGATCATCATTAATCAGTGGATGTACAAATCAAATAATGAAACAATTACAACAAAAAGAACTTGAACAGAAGGAAAGAGAACGTCTAATAAAAGAATATAAACGGTTAGAAAAACAATATAGAGAGTACAGACAAGAACTAGAAGTTTATACAGAGCAGTATTTTAGAGAATGTAGAGAGTATTTTAATACAGCAGTAGGAGAAATAAAAACAGCTATGATAGAAAATAATCCTGAGGGGATTGTTGCAGGAGCAAATAAAATCACTAAAAAATTAGGTGGAAAAGTTCAATATGAAACATTTGAAGAATTTGAAAGCTTTATGAAATCAGACGATGTATTTGAATTATAAATTGGAATTAAGGAGGGAGAATAATGCCAATACCATTTCTTTTAGCAGGAGCATCAATTTTAGCAGGGGCTATAGGAGTAACAGGTCATATTAGTGCAAAAGAGACTAATGAGAAAGCAATGAGAAAAGCTGAAATGGCAGAAGAATTATATGATGCATCAAAAGTATCTTTTGAAAAAGTAAAAAGTAATATGGAAGATCATTTTTTAAGTTTGGGTAATACAAAAAAAGAAATATTAGAAACATCAATAAATCGGTTTGTTGAAGATTATAAAAAAATAAAGAATATTAACTTTAATAATTCGAGTGGTATTTATGAAATTTCAAATTTACAAATATCATCTAATGATGTTGTAGAACTTACAAATATAGTAGATATATATAGTACAAGTGCATTAAGTGGAGCAGCTGGAGCGGCGACAGGAGCACTGGTTGGCTTGGCAGCAAATGGAACATTACCTATCGTTGCAGGTGCTTTAAAAACAGCGGCGGCAGGTGTAGCAATTGGAGAAATTGGAGGAGCTGTAAGTTTAGCTGGTTCTGCATTATCTTTAGGTGCAGTTGCAACACCACTTGCATCTATTGTAGCACCAGTTGTGTTATTTACAGGTATTTCAGCTAGTTCTAAAGCAGATGAAAATCTTAGCAAAGCAGAAGCAATGTATTCAAAGGCAAGAGCAGCATCAGAAAAAATGAAATTGTATGAGGATATATGTAATGCTGCTGCAACAAAATCTGATATGTTTAAAGTATTACTTACAGAATTAAATGAAATATTCTCACAATGTGTAGCTTTGTTAAATGACACTGTTAGAATGAGAAGTGTCCAATTTAGAGGAAATCAAATTCCGTTTGATGAGTTAAGTATAGAGGAAAAAAATCTATTAATGGTAACAGGGTCTTTAGCTAAGGCGGTAAAAACTGTTATAGATACTCCTATTCTTGATGAAAATGGAAAAATTTCTCCAGAATCAGAAGAAGTTTATGAAGAGATAAGTACAAAATTGCCAGCTTATGTATCAAAATGTGAAGAGGTACAGGCAATTGACTATGGAAATCCAGAAGAACTTCATTACGAAAAGAAAAAATTAAATATATTTGGGAAAAAGAAAAAAGAAAATAATAAAAATTTAAATAATAGACCGGATAAAAATGATAATAATAATGGTAAAAACTCTGGAGTAACAAAATTTATTTGGAATATTGCTAAGGTGGCAGTTATAGCAATTATACTTTACAAAGGTGCTACATATATGGCTATTGAATCAACAAAAAATCATTCATATAGAGATGATATATCAATAGAAGATATGTTAGAAAATGAATATGGAGTAAATGGTGGAAGTTGGAAAGGATATATGGAAGGATTTAACATATATACTAAGTATACTACTCTTGATGAAAGAGTTAAGCTATCGTTTGATGCAGATCTATTTGGAGATGTAAGTTTTGGAGAAATGATAGTAGATGGAAGAAGCCTTACTGCAGATGAAAAAGTTCGGTATTTTGCAGGATTAAATGAAAATTATAGAATAGCAAACAATATGCCTTATGGAAGTGATTTAACATCTACATCACAGACAATGGATAATGAAGTAGAGGAAGATACGACAGAAGAAGTACCTGAAGAGAGTACATATAGTAGTGTAACAAATGAAGATTTATTAAGAGCAAAATACCCTCAAGTTGCGGATACAGAGGATTTCTTTAATACATGCGTACCTGCAGAATGGTATGGTAGTAACTACGATATAGATACAAGTAAGCCAAGTCAAACACTTGCAAGTGGACCAAGCTTGGTAGAATCACTACAAAACAGTATATTGGCAGGAACATCTGAAACTATCGGGGATGTATTTTTTGCCGATGGATACTATGAAGTAGGAGAAGGATATAATAACGGAATAATTGTTCATGTAACATCTCAAGGCGGAATGGTAGGAAATTATACATATAATATATTCTGTGATATAAATAATGGAGTTTATTATGTGGATTCTGTAAAAGACCACGATAATGATAAGTTATATCAAGCAGTGGATTCTATAGAAATATATATAAATGATACAGCAACAAGATACTACAATTATTAAAATTTAGAAAAGATAAAAATATAATAGGAGGCATATTTTATGAAAAAATTATGTGTTTTAATAATGAGTATGGTAATTAGCGCAAGTCTAATGGCTTGTAATAAAAAAAGTGAGGGAGCGGTTGTTAAGGAAGAACCTAAACAAGAAATAAAAGTATATTGTGCAAAATGCGGTTCAGAATCTAATGAACTTAAAAAAGTCTGTTCAGTTTGTGAAGAAGAAACTACTTGGGCAGTTGAAAAGCCAGAAATAATAAAAGAAGAGGAAGAAGTAAAAGAAACACCAAATGAAGAAAGAGACGATTCAGAAGAAGAAACTACATCAAACGAAAAGATGGGAACATGTGCTATATGTGGAAAACAGGACTCTCTTGATAATTTAGAACATCTGCATGGAATAGGCTATACAGTTCATATAAGTTGCCTTGAGTCATATCCAACATGTCAAAATTGTGGAAATAGTTTATTTGAATTTGAAAGTGATACACCAGGAATATGTTTCTCATGCGGAAATTAAAATAAATTGAGGGGGAATAGAGAATTATTTAAAGAAGAATCTAATCAATATTATAGATATAATTCTATATTATTGATAGTTTCTTCTTTTTTTATTAAACTATATATAAAATAAGAACTTAAGAGGTGGATTATGAATATTATAGAAAAAGAAAACGGAATAATATTAGAAAATGTGGCAGACTTTGATCCAAAGCACATATTCGAATGTGGTCAGTGTTTCAGATGGAAAGCAGAAGAAGACGGATCATACACAGGTGTTGCTATGGGAAAAGTGATTAATGTAAAAAGAGAAGGAAACAATGTAACTATAGATAATACAACAAAAGAGGACTACGAAAATATCTGGCGTGACTACTTCGACATGGACACAGATTATGGAAAAATAAAAAGTACTCTTAAAGAATTCGATGAATATCTAGATAAAGCTGTTGATTTTGGTTGGGGGATTAGAATACTTAGACAGGACAGTTGGGAGATGCTTATATCATTTATAATATCTTCAAACAACAGAATACCTATGATACAGAGAGCTATAGAAAATCTATCTGAAAGATATGGAAAGTTGATAGGAGAATACAGAGGAAAGAAATACTATGCATTTCCAACTCCTGAAGAACTAAACAAAGCTACACAGGAAGAAATAAGAGAATGTAAAACTGGATTTAGAGATAAATACATAAAAAGTACATGCGAATCAGTTGTAGAACTTGGATTAGATGTTAAAGATTTTAGAAAACTTAGTACAGAAGATTGTTGTAAAGAACTTAAAAAATTTAATGGAGTTGGTCCAAAAGTTTGTGATTGTATAGCATTATTTGGAATGCAGAAGATAGATACGTTCCCAGTGGATGTTTGGGTAAAGAGAGTAATGCAGGAATTCTATATTGAAGAAGATATGAGTCTACCTAAGATGAGAAAATTTGCTCTTGAAAAATTTGGTGATATAGCTGGATATGCACAGCAGTATCTATTCTATTATGCTAGAGAATTAGGTATAGGAAAATAGTATGAAAAGTAGTTATTAATAGTTGTAAATAAAGGATAAAAATTTGCTTATAAGGTATTGAAAAATGAAAATAAAAGGTATATTATAATAATTGTTAGCACTCATACTGTTAGAGTGCTAAAGAAAAAATAAGCGATTAAACTTATAAATTGATGTATATAAAATAGGAGGCGCTAATAATGAAAATAAGACCATTAGCAGACAGAGTAGTAATAAAAAGAGCAGAGGCAGAAGAAAAAACTGCAAGTGGAATAATACTTGCAGGTGCAGCAAAAGAACAGCCTCAGATAGCTGAAGTAATAGAAGTTGGACCAGGTGGAATAGTAGACGGTAAAGAAATAAAAATGGAGCTTAAAAAAGGCGATAAAGTTATATATTCTAAATACGCTGGAACAGAAGTTAAGGTTGAAGGTGAAGAATATATAATAATAAAAGAAGCAGATATATTAGCAGTATTAGAATAATTAAAATTATAGAAGTATGGTTAAAAGATTTGATTAACAGAATTAAATTCAAATTTAATTAAAAATTAGATTTAAACGATTTAATTTTATAATATTTGTTTTAATTTGGGGAGGTAGTTAAAATGGCAAAAGAAATAAAATTCTCAGAAGATACAAGAAAAGCATTAGCAGCAGGAGTAAATAAATTAGCAGATACAGTTAAGGTTACAATGGGACCAAAAGGAAGAAATGTAATACTTGATAAAAAATTTGGAACTCCACTTATAACTAATGACGGTGTAACAATAGCAAAAGAAATAGAACTTGAAGATAGATTTGAAAATATGGGTGCACAGCTAGTTAAAGAAGTTGCAGTTAAAACTAACGATATAGCAGGGGACGGTACAACAACAGCTACAGTACTTGCTCAGGCAATAATCAGAGAAGGTTTAAAAAACGTAACAGCAGGATCTAACCCAGTTCTTTTAAGAAAAGGTATACAGAAAGCTGTAGATGTTGCAGTTGAACAGTTAAAAGCTCATTCAAAAGATATATCTACTAAAGAAGAAATATCTCAGGTTGCATCAGTTTCTTCAGGAGATGAAGAAGTTGGTAAATTATTAGCTGAAGCTATGGAAATAGTTGGTAAAGATGGTGTTATAACAGTTGAAGAATCAAAAACTATGCACACTGAATTAGACGCTGTTGAAGGTATGCAGTTTGACAGAGGATTCGTATCAGCTTACATGGTAACAGATGTAGATAAAATGGAAGCTGTTTTAGACAATCCATACATATTAATAACAGATAAGAAAATATCTAACATACAGGAAATATTACCTATACTTGAACAGATAGTTCAGCAGGGAAGAAAATTATTAATAATAGCCGACGATGTAGAAGGTGAAGCATTATCTACATTAGTAGTTAATAAATTAAGAGGAACATTTGATGTTGTAGCTGTTAAGGCTCCAGGATTTGGTGATAGAAGAAAAGATATGTTAGGAGATATAGCTACATTAACAGGTGCTCAGGTAATATCTGATGAATTAGGATATGATTTAAAAGATACAGAACTTTACATGCTTGGTAATGCAGCATCAGTTAAAGTTACAAAAGAAGCTACTACAATAGTAGGTGGAGCTGGATTTAAAGAAGCAATAGACGAAAGAATAAATCAGATAAGATACATGATAGACCAGACAACTTCTGATTTTGATAGAGAAAAACTTCAGGAAAGATTAGCAAAACTTGCTGGTGGTGTTGCAGTTGTTAGAGTAGGTGCTGCTACAGAAGTTGAAATGAAAGAAAAGAAATTAAGAATAGAAGATGCTTTAAATGCTACAAAAGCAGCTGTTGAAGAAGGTATAGTAGCTGGTGGTGGTACTGCACTTGTAAGCGTAATACCAGCAGTAGAAGAGCTAGTTAATTCACTAGAAGGTGAAGAAAAACTAGGTGCTAATATAATAAGAAAAGCTCTTGAAGAACCATTAAGACAGATAGCTATAAATGCTGGACTTGAAGGTGCAGTTATAGTTAAAAATGTAATGGATGCAGACCTTCATGTAGGATTTGATGCATTAAACGAAGAATATGTAAATATGATAGATGCAGGTATAGTTGACCCTACTAAAGTTAGTAGAACAGCTTTACAGAATGCAGCATCTATAGCTGGAGTATTTTTAACAACAGAAGCTGCAGTTGCTGACATACCAGAAAAAGAAGCAGATCCAATGGCAGGTGGAATGCCAGGAATGATGTAATGAGTTTTTAGATTTAAATACAAAATTACATATAGCAAAATACCTCTTAAAAATATTTAAATATAAAAACATTATAGTACAAAATAAAATTTGTTTATCCTCCATTTAGCTGGGTAATATACTAATATGAGTATATTGCATTTGATTGTACGATTTAATCAAATAGCTTGAATGGAGGATTTTTATTATGGAAAAGAAATTTATAAACACATCTTTTTTATATGCAATACTTGCAATGATAGGTGGAGTATTCTACAGAGAGTTTACAAAGTTTAATCAATTTGTTGGAGTAACAGCACTGGGAAAGATTCACGTGCATTTATTTGTGCTTGGGATGATATTCTTCTTAGTGGTTGCACTTTTAGAAAAACAGTTTAAAATATCTTCAGACAAAAGAATAAATAAGTTCTTTGTAATTTACAATGTAGGGCTAATAGGAATGGTAGTTATGCTTTTAGTTAGAGGTATAACTCAGGTTAAATATATGGCACTTAGTACAGCGATGAACGCATCTATATCTGGAATAGCAGGACTTGCACACATAGTTATGGCTATAGGTATAATAATGTTCTTTATGATTCTTAGAAAAGTTGTAGATGAAAAATAGTAAAACTAAAAGAAGTTAGTAAAAGGTATTAGTCGATTTTAAATATAATAACTTAAAATTGGATTAATATCTTTTTTTATGAAAAAAATATGAAGTTTTTATGAAATAAAGTTAAAAAATATAAGGATATAAGTTGACAATTTAATGATAAATCTTTTAATTGTTGGGAAATTAAAGTATAATAGATATATTATAATAATAATTGTGTAAAAAATAAAAATTTATATAAGGAGAAATAAAATATGAAACATGAATTAGTGCTAGTCATAGATTTTGGTGGTCAGTATAACCAGCTGATAGCTAGAAGAGTAAGAGACAACAATGTGTACTGTGAAATACTTCCATGCACAACTGACATCGAAAAAATAAAAGCTAAAAACCCAACAGGGATAATATTTACAGGTGGACCTAACAGTGCATACTTACCAGATTCACCAACTATATCTACTGAAATATTTGAATTAGGTGTACCAGTTTTAGGTATATGCTACGGAGATCAGTTAATAGCACATCTTTTAGGTGGAAAAGTTGAAAAAGGTGGAAAACAGCAGAAAGAATACGGAAAAACTGAAATAACTTATAAAGAATCTGCTTTATTTGAAGGAATAAACACTAACTCAGTATGGATGAGCCACACTGACTACATATCTGAATTACCAGCAGGGTTCGAAGTAATAGCTTATACTGCTGATTGTCCAATAGCTGCTATGCAGAACGTTGAAAGAAATATATATGGAGTTCAGTTCCACCCAGAAGTTGAACATTGTTTAGACGGAGATAAAGTTTTAAGAAACTTCTTATACAATATATGTAAAGTAAAAGGTGACTGGACAACAGATTCATTCATAGAAGATAAAATAAAAGAAATAAAAGAAAAAGTTGGAGATAGAAAAGCTCTTTGCGGATTAAGTGGAGGAGTTGACTCATCTGTTGCTGCAGTTTTAATGCACAGAGCAATAGGTGATAACCTAACTTGTGTATTCGTTGACCACGGTCTACTTAGAAAAGATGAAGGTGACGATGTAGAAAGAATATTCAGAGATAAATTCGACATGAACTTAATAAGAGTTAATGCTGAAGATAGATTCTTATCTAAATTAAAAGGTGTTACAGAACCTGAAAGAAAAAGAAAAATAATAGGTGAAGAGTTCATAAGAGTATTCGAAGAAGAATCAGAAAAACTAGGAAAAATGGACTTCCTTGTACAGGGAACAATATATGCTGACGTTATAGAAAGTGGACACGGAAACGGTGCAGCTACTATAAAATCTCACCACAACGTTGGTGGACTTCCTGAAGATGTTGATTTCCAGGAAATAATAGAACCATTAAGAGAATTATTCAAAGATGAAGTTAGAAGAATAGGTTTAGAACTTGGAATAGATGAAGACCTTATATACAGACATCCATTCCCAGGACCAGGTCTTGGTATAAGAGTTATCGGCGAAGTTACAAAAGAAAAATGTGACATATTAAGAGAAGCCGATGCTATATACATGGAAGAGTTAAAGAAAGCTGGATTATACAAAGATATATGGCAGGCATTTGCTACACTTCCAGATGTTAAGACTGTTGGTGTTATGGGAGATGAAAGAACTTACGCATACCTTGTAGGTATAAGAGCTGTTAGTTCTTCAGATGGTATGACTTCAGATTGGTATAAAATGCCTTATGACGTTCTTGAAAAAATATCTAATAGAATCGTAAATGAGGTTGAAGGTGCTAATAGAGTAGTCTATGATATCACAAGTAAACCACCAGGAACAATAGAATGGGAATAAGATAAAAATTGAACTTTAAAAGCTTCAGATAATAAAAAGTGTGCTTGATGTATTTATATAATATTTACATTTAGCACACTTTTTTATTTTACAATTATAAGATTGGTAAATGATGAGATTTTTAACTGCTTTAAAAATAAAAAAGAAGGAATTTTCTTAAAAATTATGTATAATAAAAGAAGAAGTTATTCATAATATTAAGAGGGGAAAGAGTGTTATGGAAAAGAGAAAATTTGATAAATTAGACGCAGAAGCTTCGTTATTAGGATTTGGCTGTATGCGATTTCCATTAAATCAAGATGGACATATTGAAGAAATAGAAGCTGAAAAGATGATTGATTTAGCGATTGAATCAGGAATTACTTATATTGATACAGCTTATCCTTATCATGATGGTGATAGTGAACCATTTGTTGGAAGAGTTTTAAAAAAATATCCTCGTGAAAGTTTTAAACTTGCAACAAAATTACCAATATGGAATATTAATAATCAACAAGAAGCAATGGAAATGTTTGATTCACAATTAAAGCGATTAGATGTTGAGTATGTTGATTTTTATTTATTACATGCATTGGATGCTGAAAAATGGAAAAAAGTAAAAGAATATCATATTATTGAGATGTGTGAGGAACTAAGACAACAAGGGAAGATAAAATATTTAGGATTTAGTTTTCATGATGAATTTAATGTGTTTGAAGAAATTATTAAATACCATTCTTGGGATTTTTGTCAGTTACAATTAAACTATATGGATATGGAAATTCAAGCAGGAGAAAAAGGTGTTAATCTTGCTAATGAATTAGGTATTCCACTTGTTGTTATGGAGCCTATTAAGGGTGGATCATTGGCTAAATTACCTGAAGATGTTACAAAAATGTTTAAAGACTACAATGCTGAAGCAACATTAGCCTCTTGGGCATTACGTTATGTTGGAACATTACCTGGTGTAAAAGTGATTCTAAGTGGTATGTCTACACTTGCTCAAGTGGAAGATAATCTCAAAACATTTAATAATTATAAAAATTTATCTAAAGAAGAATTGGCTATTGTGAACAAAGTTGCAGATACTTTACATTCACGTACAAAAAATGGTTGTACGGGATGTGAATATTGCATGCCTTGTCCGTTTGGTGTCAATATTCCAGCAAATTTCAAATATTGGAATAATGCTTCTATTTATGGAGATAAAGATGGCTTTAAGGCACAATATACAAATATGTCTGATGATGCAAAAGCAAGCCATTGTAAAGAATGTGGTGCTTGTGAAAAGATGTGCCCACAACAATTATCAATTAGAGAAGATTTAAAGAGAGTCGCTAAATATTTTGAATAAATTGATAAGGGTAGAGCCTCTTGTTTCTGCTAAGGGAAGTTAGATAAAACTGATTGCTTTTGTCGAGTGGGAATAAGATAAAAATTGAACTTTAAATGCTTTAGATAATAAAAAGTGTGCTAAATGCCGAATGAAATTTGGTGTCTGGTACACTTTTTTTCGTGAAATTTTATAATTTTATTGTAAGAAATGCATATTTTTATTGTATGTCGTCAAAAAATGAGATACAATTTAATTATAAAATTATATTAGATTAATAAGAAAAGGATGATGTTGAGCTATGAAACAAGATATGATTGCTATTTTAGACTTAGGTAGCACAAAAAACACAAACTTAGCTAGAGCTATACGTGACTTAGGTGTATACAGTGAAATATACCCACACGATATAACAGCTGAGGAAATAAAAGAATTAAAAAATTTAAAAGGTATTGTTCTATTCGGTGGAGAAAATAGAATAGTAGATGGAGAAGCTGTAGAAATCAACGAAGACCTATATACATTAGGATTCCCAATGATTTCAATAGACCACCCAACTTCAAAATGTGAAACAAAATTCGATGAAATGCCAGATGAAGAAACTTTAAAAGCATTTGTTTTCGATACTTGTAAAGCAGAAGCTAACTGGAACGTTAAAAACTTTATAGAAGACCAGGTAGAATTAATAAGAAACCAGGTTGGAGATAAAAAAGTATTACTTGCTTTATCAGGTGGTGTTGACAGTTCTGTTGTTGCAGCACTTTTAATAAAAGCTATAGGAAAACAGTTAGTATGTGTTCACGTTAACCACGGTTTAATGCGTAAAGGTGAATCTGAAAGTGTTGTTGAAATATTCAAAAACCAGATGGATGCAAACCTTATATACGTAGATGCAGAAGAAAGATTCTTAGGAAAACTTGAAGGTGTAGCAGATCCTGAAGAAAAGAGAAAAATAATAGGAGCTGAATTCATAAGAGTATTTGAAGAAGAAGCTCGTAAATTAGAAGGAATAGACTTCCTAGCACAGGGAACTATATACCCTGACATAGTAGAAAGTGGAACAAAAACAGCTAAAGTTGTTAAATCTCATCACAACGTTGGTGGACTACCAGAAGATTTAGGATTCGAATTAGTTGAACCACTATACTACTTATTCAAAGATGAAGTTCGTGCTTGTGGTGTAGAATTAGGACTACCTCACGATATGGTATACAGACAGCCATTCCCAGGACCAGGTCTTGGAGTTAGATGTCTTGGAGCTATAACAAAAGACAGATTAGAAGCTGTTCGTGAATCAGATGCAATACTTAGAGAAGAATTTGCTAATGCTGGATTAGACAAAACTGTATGGCAGTACTTCACAGCTGTTCCTGATTTCAAATCAGTTGGTGTAAGAGATAACGCAAGAAGCTTCGAATACCCAGTAATAATCCGTGCCGTAAATACTGTAGATGCCATGACAGCTACAATAGAGCACATAGATTGGGCTATATTAGACAAGATAACTAATAGAATACTTAAAGAAGTTAAAAACGTTAACCGTGTTTGCTACGACTTAAGTCCAAAACCAAGTGCAACAATAGAATGGGAATAAGATTAATATAAGAATTACAGAGATGTCGCAGGTTTTCCTGTGTACATCTCTTTTTTTATTTTATTTATATCTCAAAAGAGAAAGACATGACAAATTTTTAAAGAAATTATTTTTAGATTAAACTTTCAACTGAACTTCTCTCCAGGCTTCGACGTGGTGTGAGTAATATGTTTTATTGGGAAAAATTTTCACGTCTGCAGATTGTCGAGTGCGTTTCAGTTGAAAGTTTAACCCAAAATAATACTTTAAGAAAATTTGCCATGTCTTTCTTTTTAGAAGAAATTAAATTAAAATAAAGAAGAGATGAATTAGGAAAATTCTGCTACATATCTATAATTCTTATTAAAGAAAGAATTAGTAAGGAGAATATAAGATGGATTGGATAAAATTTAAGAAAGAAATATTAAACCAGATAAGAAGATATCTCAAGGGAGAAATTACAAAAGAAGAATACTATGATATAGCAGAACCTTTTTATGGTGAATATGCTGATTGCTGTAATAATGAGATATTTAAAAGAAAATTTCTTGATACTGTCGCAGATGCCTGTATTATTTATATTGATGAGCCAGGTTTGACACCTGAAATAAAAGAAAAGGAATTTTATAAGGTTTTGAATGAAGCATATAAAGAATTAGAAAAATTAAAATAAAAAATATAAAAATTAATAGGAGGGAGATATTTTGAAACAACTTTTATATTTAATGCCGATAATTTCTGGGGCAATGTGGGGTTCTGCTGGAATTTTTGTTAGGAAACTTACAGAACAAGGAATGAATAGTTATACAGTTGTGTCAGTTAGGGTAATTCTTGCGGTACTTATACTTGCAGTATGGTTAGGAATTTACGATAGGAATTTATTAAAAATAAAGTTAAAGGATTTATGGATTTTTGTAGCAGGTGGAGTAGTTGGTATGTTTGGACTTAATATTTGCTATAATTTTGCAATAAGTGAGTTGTCATTGTCGCTAGCAGCAGTTCTTTTGAGCCTTTCACCTGTGTTTGTTCTTTTCATGGCGGCGATATTATTTAAGGAAAAAATTACATCAAAGAAAGTAATCTGCATGACAATTGCAATAGCTGGATGCGTGCTTGCTAGTGGAGTGCTAGAATCTGCATCTACTATGAGATGGTCTGTAAAAGGGATAATAGTTGGGATAATAGGTGCATTTTTCTATGGATTATATGGAATTATAAGTAAAACTGCAATGGAAAGAGGGTATCATGCATTTACAACTACATTTTATTGTTTATTTATGGTTATGCTAGTTGTAATTCCGCTTACAAATTGGAAATTGGTAACAAATGTTGTTGTAGCAAATCCAATAAAAATGAGTGTATTTTTAGTGATTCACTCACTTTGCACATCAGTACTTCCATATATTTTATATACTTTTTCGATTAGGTATATAGATGCAGGAATGGCTTCAATTTTGGCATCTGGAGAACCAGTTGCAGCCATGATTTTTGGAGTTATCTTCTTTTCAGAAATTCCTACAGTTTTGTCAGTTGTGGGGATTGTACTAGTAATCGTGGCATTGGCGTTGTTGAGCATGCCGGACAAAAAATGTGGTTAAAATGTCGGTTTAGATGTCGGTAAAATAAAAACTGTCGGCATTAATGTCGGTTAAAATGTCGGTAAAATAAAAAACTGTCGGCATTAATGTCGGTTTAAATATCAGTATAATAAAAAAATCGATCTAAATCTTGATAAAATATAGTTTAATATTGGAGGAAAAGTTATGATAAGAAAAGCAGTTGAGTCAGATATAAACGCAATAGCAGATACATACAATGAACTTTTAACTTATGAGGAAAAACATGGAAGTAATTCAAATTGGAAATTAGGAGTATACCCAACAATAAAAGTTCCACAGGAGAAGATTCCTACAGGAACTATGTATGTGCTTGACGAAGAGGGAGAAATCTGTGCTAGTATGATTTTAAATCATTTTCAAGCTGAGGAATACAAAGAGATTGATTGGATTTATCCAGGAGAAGGTGAGGAAATTCTTGTTATTCACACACTTTGCATACCACCACAGAAAGCAGGTAGGGGATACGGTCAGAAGATGGTCGATTATGCAAAAGAATATGCTAGAGAATTAGGATGTAAGGCTATTAGAATAGATACCTATGCACACAATGAGCCAGCAAAGAGTCTTTACAAGAAAAATGGATTTAGAATTGCTGGATATTATGAAAGTTTATTAGAGGGTCTGATAAAAGAAGAATTAGCATTTTTAGAGTATAAGTTATAAATCATATTTTTTAAGAATAAAATAATAAAAATAAAAAAGAATATATAGATGATTTTAATATGATTCCACAAAGTATAACTCCTAAAATTCCTAAAAAAGTGGAATATAAAATATTTAATCCGTATTTTAAAATCTTTAGATTAGCATCGGATATAATTATATTTTTCTGTAAAAATGATAAAGAAATATTAATTAAGTGATTCATTTCCAAACCTCCTAAAAATAAAATAAAGAATTGTTGATAATAAAATAGGGAAAATGATTAAATGGTAATAAAATTTGATTAAATGGTTTAAATAGGTAATATTTAGAAATAAGAGAGATGATAATAATTTATGAAATAAGAAAAATAAAAAAGGTTAATAATGACGTTCAATTTAGTCGTTATTAACCTTTCGGGTAAAAAGTATATTAATTTACATTTATAGGGATAGGAATAGATATGTTCACTATAAATGTATCATTTTGAGTAGAAAATGAAGCATTCCCATTATATTTTTTTACAACATTTTTTATGGAACTAATTCCAAAACCATGATGGGAAACATTAGATTTAGTGGTTAAAAATATTCCATTCTTTTTGTTTATTTTTTGACCATATGGATTTATTGTCTTTATTAATAAATGTTGTTTTGAAATATCACAACGAACAAAAATATATTTTTCTTTATCTAAGCCAGAGGTGGCTTCAATACAATTATCTAATAAATTTCCAAAAAGAGAACAAAAATCCACATTTTTAATAAAGGAAATACCTTTTAAATTTATACAAATATCACATTTTATATTTTGATTTTGAGCGAGCGATATTTTTTCTGAAACTAAGACATCAATAAATGGATTACCAGTATTAATGTCATATACAGAATTTGGAATCTGAGTTAATAAAGAATCAATATGATTTTGTGAAATTTCGTTTGTGCTATATTTCAAAGCCAAAAGTTGGTTTTTTAAATCATGTCGAAGGATACTTAAATTCTTTGAATCCTCAAGTCTTTTTTGGTAATAGTCATAAGTTTTTTTCTCTTGATTTTCTACAAAAGTAATATAATCTTTTTTTACCTTTTTTGATATATATAGATCAAAAAGGATGAAATGACAAAAAGATGAAATCAAACATACTATGGAAATGAGTAATAATGTTTGACCATATTCTGGTGGAATATTATGTTTTGTGGTTTTTAAAATATAAATAATTGTAAAAATCAAAAATAAATTTATAATAATTGGTAAAAAATATAAAGATATTTCAAATTTTGTATAGGTAAAAATATTATTTTGACCAAAACGAAAAACAATATATAAAACAATAAAAGATAGTGTTTTAGTGAAAATAATTAATTCCATAGAAATCAATTTATTGGCAAAAATAGTTCCTAAAGATGAAAAATTAAAAAAGACTGCTGATATTCCAACAGTTAACAATTCGCATATACTCAGACAAAGATAGAACAATAAAATTGATTTTAAATTAGAAATAAATGAAAAATCAGAATATAAAAATTTATTTAATAACAAAATGAAAATAATTTCATAAATAATTTTGAAGATAAAAGGAAAAGAGTGTAAATTTAAAAATATAACACTGAATCCAAATATGCAATATAGCATAATAGAATATATATAAGAGCGACGTAAATCGCTACCTTGAGTAAAATAAAACAATAAAATAATATCTATAGAGGTTCCGAGTAGATTTAATAATAGGTCTAAATTCATAGTAATACCATCCGCTTATAAAATTTCCTGTTCAATAGAGTTAAAAATATCGGAAGCAAAAAAATCTTGAACGGAAATGTCTAAACCATCACATATTTTTTGTAATGTTATGATTCCTGGATTTTTTGTGCAACCATTTAAAATATTTTTTAAGGTAGAAGGAGGAACCGCAGAAATAATAGAAAGTTGATAAAAAGTAATTTCATTTTCAGCGCAAAGTTCAGTAATTCGTTTAATTATAGCATCTTGCATTCGCATATTTAATCCTCCTTTTATGTATTTTACTGAACTCTTATATTTCATGAGGTCCATATATGGTCTTATTAAGGAAAATATGATATAGTTATTTGTAGAAAAGGTTGTGAGATTACTATAATGATATGTATAAATAGGAAAAAAATAAGACTAAATAAGCAAAATGTCTTAAAAAATAGAATAAGCTGGAGAATAATATTCTCCAGCTTAATAGAAATATAATTATCGAATTGCTCTGTTGCTAGGCATAGTACCTTTTCCAAATTCAAGAGTAACCCATCCACCATCGCTGCAACTTTTCCAACCACTACCTGTGTTGTAATATTTGATAGCAATTCGATGATTTTTGGTTTTACCTGTAGTAGAACTATTAAATGCAAGTTTTGAACCAACAGGAAGAGTTTGAACTTTTTTTGTACCATTATATAGATTAACAGATTTTTTTACAGTAAAGATACGACATGATGTACCGTTAATAGTCTGCGATTTTGAAGTAGTTAAGCTATTTCCAGAACAATTATACAGATGGAAATATTTCTGCTGAGCTAAATATGCATAATCAGGTTCTCCACCATGGTAAGGGCATTCTCTAAAGATATGTCCACGCTGAAATTTACCAGAACTATTTCTAAAACATACACCGATTATTGTGTTAGAAATATTTGAAAGTGGATAAGTCGCATACATTTCATTTGGATAGATGTGTCCAATGATTTTAGAATCACCTTTTTCAGGATCATAGATAGGGATTTTTTTTGATGATTTGTTGACATAAGCACGATTAGCATTTACTAATGAAGCCATAATTATTACCTCTTTTCTTTAATTAATAATATATAAGTGAAAATATTTAAATATAAAAGGCTAATGATTTTTCTTGCCTAAGGAAAAATGCATTTTAAATATTTACACTTTATAAAAAGATAAAAAAGTAACTATTGTAAACTAAATTTTAAGGAGAAAAAGAATATGGAAAAAAAAAGAATTAATAACATTATAATTTTATCAGTACTTTTATTAGTAATATTAGGAGTGGGAGGGTATTGTATTTGTAATAATACAGACATTTTTGTTCAGAAAAATTATAAAAAATCAGTACGATTTAAAAAGTCAAAATATAGTAGATTTAATATAGAAGATGAGTATGTGAAAACTATAATTGACAAGGAGTCATCTGCTGAAAAAAATATACCATATGAATATAGAATAAATAGCAACAAAGAACTTATTGGAAGCATGATAGGCGTTGATGGTTATCCATTAAAACGATATGGAAAATCTGTAAAGAAAAAAATTGCTGCCAATATTATTCATTTGAGTTTTTCACATGGTACATTATTATTTCTTGATGATAAAAATAAGCTATATGGAATGGGATGGAATAGATCAGAAGAATTGCGTGTCAAGATGAGTGAAGAAGAAAGAACTTCAGAAATTACAGGAGTTATTTGTAAGCCAGTTTTTATTATGAGTGACGTTATATATATGACAAATAAAAATGAAACAGGAACAGTCATTGTATTAAAAAAAGATAATACTGTATGGACTTGGGGAAGTAATGGTGGATTATTAGGATACGAGAAAGATAATATGAAGGTTAGAAGAAATCCTAAAAAAATATTAAAAAATATACGTTTTATTACAAGTAAAGGGTATAATGCAGCGGCTATTTCTAAAAATAATGATTTGTATTTATGGGGAGACAACGCATATGGACAATTAGGCAATGGGAAGAAAGGTGGATATTATGGAATGTTAGATGAGTATGAATATATACCTCAAAAAACAATGTCTGATGTCGCTAGAGTAGAAATAAAAGAAGGAACTATTATTGTAACAAGATTAGATGGATCAAAGTGGAAAGCGGGAATAGGAAGTGGAGAGGAAAAAGCAACAGATGGTAAAAAAATAGGAACGAAATTTGTCAGAATAAAAAAATAATAATATAAAGTTGTTGTTTCTAAATTAAATTTATTTTTCTTTTTTATAAGTGATTAGCTAATCAAAATAAGAAAAAATAAATTTAAGAAAGAAGGAACATATTATGGCAAATACAGTAGATAATCGTGTATTACAAGTTCAAAATTGGTTAAAGGAAAATTACTCTGGAAAAACAGGAATGCCAGAAGTAGTTACAGATGGACATACAGGGAATGCTACAATGAAAGCATTGATTAGTGCTTTACAGATTGAATTAGGAGTTTCTGTCGATGGAGTCTTTGGATCAGAAGTAATGAATAAATTTATTACATTATATAAGAATCATCCAGACCAGAAAACAACTAAGATGCAGCATTTAATCTATATTTTACAGGGAGGATTATTTTGTAAAGGAGTTACAGGAAGTCAGTCATTCAATGGAGCTTTTGATACTGTAACAGAGACAGCTGTAAAAACATTTCAGTCTTGGGCTAATCTTTCAAATAAAGATGGAAAAGTAGATGCTAAATTAATGAAGGCATTATTAAATACGGAAGCATATGTTTTAGTGTCTGATGGATCAGCTAAAGTACAAGAATTTCAAAAACGCTTAAATAATAGATATGCAGATAAAATTAATGAAATTATTCCTTGCGATGGTAGATATTCTAGAGTAATTAATAAGGCAGTTATAAAAGCAATTCAGATAGAACAGGGATTAACAGGAAAATCTGTAGATGGAATTTGGGGTCCAACAACAATGGCAAAATGCCCAACAATTAAACGATATGCAACAATTTCTAACAAAGAGTTTGTATATATTTTACAGGGAATGTTATATTGTTATGGATATGATCCTAAAGGTTTCGATGGTGGTTATGGTGCAGGTGCAGAAAATGTTGTAAAAGAATTTCAGAAATTTTCTGCCTTAACAGCAGACGGAATCGTAGGACGAAGTACTTGGGCATCATTAATGGTCAGTTATGGAGATAAAAATAGAAAAGGAACAGCATGTGATTGCAGTACAAGAGTAACTACAGCACGTGCGAACACTTTAAAAAATAATGGTGTCAAAATTGTAGGTCGTTATTTAACACAGGAATCATCTACGAGTGAAAAAGCAATGGTGAAGTCTGAAATTACTGCATTAAAGAGTGCAGGATTAAGAGTATTTCCTATTTATCAGGCAGTTGGTCGTAATATTTCTTATTTCTCTATTAATGCAGCAAGAAGAGATGCAAGAAGAGCATTTAATGCAGCAAACAATTTAGGATACCCTAAAAATACAATTATTTATTTTGCAGTAGATTATGATGTTTTAGTTGCACATATTCCAACAATTCTAAATTATTTCAGAAAAATTAATGAATTATTTGCAACAGCTGATTTTGGTAATAACAAATATAAAATTGGTGTATATGCACCTAGAAAAGTGTGCACAGAATTATGTAAAAATGGATTAACAACAAGTAGTTTTGTGTGTGATATGTCTTCTGGATTTACATGCAATATTGGTTATTTGTTGCCAGAAAATTGGGCTTTTGATCAGATTTCAACTGTTTCTTATGGAAGCGGAGAGGCTAAAATTGAAATTGATAATAATATTGTATCTGGAAAATATACAGGAGTCAGTTTAGCAGATTTTACAGAGACAACTGTTTCTCAGAAAGATATTAATCGAGCAATTGTAGGTAAAGCCTACGAAATGTTAAGAGGTACAATTTTTGATGACTATCTAGAAAATTATTCAGGTGAATTGTCAATAGATAAAACATATACAATTATTGATAATAGTAATTGTAAAATTCAGATTGGCATTGCTACTGGAATTTCAGCCGGAAAAGGTAAGGTTAAATTAAATATTGTTAATGGCGAATTTGATTCTGTTTCTATAAAATGGTTAGATCAGTTTTCTACTGAAGTAGCCAGTGACAAAATTGGAAAAGAAGTTGTTGAGACATTAAAACATATGACAACTGTTATTGAGAATGGTGCAATTTCATTTGCTGTATCAGTTGATAATAAACAGCTAAGAATGGAGATGGATATTCAGAATTATGATTTTGAGTACAATAATGTGGATGCAAGCTTTACAACAAAGTTAATTGTGATTTCAAAATATGATAATAATATTCTAAATAAAGCAATGGAGATGCTCCCAGATTTATCTGTAGAACAGGTTGCTTACTTATGTGCAGTTATTTTAGGAATTGCAGCTTTAGCTTCTGGAGTAGGAGAAATAGCAACATTATTAGAAGCACTTTTAACATTATTACAAATGGCAATGGCATAAACATAAAATAGAATTATATCCATGTCAACATATTTTGTATGTTGACATGGATAAAAAGGAGAGATTATGAGGCTGAATTTTAAAATTCGAAAACAAAATATTGTATTCATTATACAAATATGCTTTTCAATTATGATTCCTATACTTTCATATACAGGTTTAAGTGGAAAGGATATTACATCATGGAATATCCTGGCTAATTTATTAAAGGATTCATTAAAAAATCCCTATATTTTAGTTTTAATATTAAATAGTGTAATTAATTCTGTGTTAGATCCAACTACTCCTGGAATTAGAGATAGTGAATATGTGGTAAAAAAAGAGGAATTAAATGAAACACTAAGCATTATGGAGGAAAATTAAATGGCTAAAACACCTGAAAAGGTAATTAAAATAGCAATAGGAGAAGTTGGATATATTGAAAAGAAAAGTAATAAAGATTTGAATTATAAAAAGAAAAATGTTGGAGCAAATAATTATACTAAATATGGAGAATATTTTGGAATAAATGGTCTGCAAGCATATTGGTGTGATATGTTTGTTGATTGGTGTTTTATGAAAGCATATGGAAGAGAAAACGCCAAGAAACTTTTATGTGGAGATTTTAGTGCATATACGCCAACATCAGCTAAATATTACAAGAAAAAATCTAGATGGAGTAATATACCAAAAAAAGGAGATCAGATTTTCTTTAAAAATGAAAAGAGAATAAATCATACAGGATTGGTATATAAAGTAGATGAAAAGTATGTTTATACAATAGAAGGAAATACAAGGTCAGGAAATAGTGTTAATGCTAATGGAGGTGAAGTTTGCAAAAAGGTATATTTAAGAAGTAATGTTAGAATAGCAGGGTATGGACATCCATTATATGATTTTGCGGTTAAAATATATACAACAGTAAAAAAAACATCCTCAAAGCATGCAATAAAATGGTTACAGAGTAAATTAAATCAATGCTGTGATGCAGGAGCAAAATTAAGTGTTGATGGTATTTGGGGTGAAAAAACAATGAAAAAATTGAAAAATTATTGGAAACAGTTAGGATGGAAGACCAATGGTACATATGCGGGGAAAAAAACATGTAATGCATTAAACAAATTAAGAAAAAAATAAAATATATAGTATTTTTTTTATGGAAAGGAGGTGAGGTAATTTGAAGAAAAAAATAATATTAGCAATTGAATTAGTTTTGATCATATGGCTATTTAGAATGTGCTATAATTATGGAACATTTGCAGGAAAAGGATTTTTTAATATATATAAATTCTTTGAAGAATATGGAATTTGGAGCATCATTTACGTGGTAGTATGCGGTTTTTTTGAAGATTGCGAAGATAATAAGAATCTAAAAAAAATAAACATATGGATCAGAAATATTATTTTTATACTGGCAAGTTTTGTGTTGGCTTTGGGGTACTTATATATCTTAAAAGGAAGTTTTAATTATCAACAATTGCAGTTAATCGGTGTAATGTGTATTGGGATGATAATAGTGAGATTAATAACAAAAGTTATAAAAGGTATAAGAAGCATGTGGTAGACACATTATAAGTTAGCGTTGCTAATAAATTTTTGATCACTGGATTTTTATCCAGTGATCTTTTTGCGTCTGAAGACAAGTATTCGTTAAATGCTTTATCTAAGGGTTATTTCAATTTATACAAATACCAGCATAATGATTGCTAGATTATTCTAGTGTTCAACTTACATCATTTGCTAGGTCAATGAAAATGCTAGTACTTTACTACAATTATGAGGAATACAAGGAAAGTTCCAAGATGAACTGAATAGGAAATATATGATTTATTTTAAAATGCAGATAGGGGAGGATTTCATGATTACTGATGGTGTATAGGTGTTTGGAAGATGACATCAATCTGAAAACTTTTATAGTTTGGTCCTATGTTTTACTAAATTGGGATGAAAAATTTCAGCATTGGCAAGAAAAGACAGATTTTAGATACTATCTCTATGGCAGACGATATTTACATAGTCTGCCATAGAGATAGCATCTAAATCAGTATTTTTTACAAAATTCTAAAGTAATGTTGAGAGCATTAACTCAAAAATTTAAGTCGTGTCAAAAATGTTAAGCCTTAACTTTTTTGACAAAATAAAATAATTTAAACTATAAAGTTGTTCTTTCTTTGCAATATATGTAGTTTGTATCAAAAGAAATTTAAATGCATAGCAAGTATAAATGAAAAAATAGATCAGTTGGAATTGACCGCTGATCTATTTTTTTGCCTATTTAGAAAAAAGATTTGATTTTTGAAGGATTTTTTTCTTTACACGATTAACATACTGGCGAGATAAATTTAATTTATTGGCGATTTCAGAATCACTATAATGATTAATATATATCATTTTCAATATATCGTATTCTTTTCCAGATAAAGAATTTAAAAAATTTGTAAAATCAATATCGAAAATAATATCAGAAAAATTAGAATTACTAGTTAAACTAGAAAGCATATCATTATCCCATGAAAATTCAGTTGAATGTATGGAAGAGAATTTTTTTGTCAAAGCATATTTTTTATGTAAAATAGATTGCTTTAAGTAGGATAAACAAGCATTTTCATTCGATGTATCATGTATGTACTTGATAGATTCTAGTAAAGTGATGGATAGTTCTTGATAAGCATCATCAAATTCTAAGAAATAAATTTTGGAAGCATATTTCTTTAATAATGGTTGCATAGCGATTAGTAATTCCTCAACGGAATTAGAATCACCAGATTGTATATTCCTAATAAGTTCATTGATTTTCAAAATTACACCACCTTTTTCTTTTTAAAAAGAAAAGGTGAATGAGTTTAGAAACAAAAATATAGGAATAGTTTCTAAAATGAATAAAAAAAACTTCTTACATGTATAAAATGTAAGAAAGGAATGGTTAATAAAATGGAAACAACGATTATTAAAATGGCAATGTCACAAGGACTATGGGCTGTATTATCAGTATTTTTGATTGTATATATTGTAAAAGCACAAGAAAAAAGAGATAAAATGCAGGAAAAAAGAGAGAAAAACTATCAAAAAATTATAGAAAATCTCTTAAATCACATGGGAAATACGCAAAAAAATGATGAAAGCTTAAAGAAAATGGCAGATACAATTCAAAAAAAGTTTAACAGTAAATGAAAAAATAAAAAGAATATATGATTAAATAGAAGAAAAAAATGATTATAAGGTTAATAGTTAAAAAATAATAGAAAATCAATCAAATAATGTTACATAATAGGCATAAAATATAGAATAAAAATTTAAATCTAGTAGGATAATCAATGTATGAAGTTGTCTTTACATAGTGATTATGAAAAAAGCATTAATATTTATTACGAATGTGATGATATTAATGCTTTTTTATAAAATTGTATATGAGCCGACATTTTAGCATCTTTAATCGGGATAAGAGTGAACGCAAAAATAAAAAGTTCACTTTTATTAAAGAAAGGAGGTGAGCTCTTATGGAGAAATCTTCTTTTGAGATTAAAGAAACAATTCGGCATCAATTTGATTACATATGTAAATTATCTTTAAAAGGAGAAAAAATAGATTATAGTAGACATATGGCATATTTACACAAAAATGAAGTTATATTATCAGAATTATCACAGGATGAATGGAATCAATTAGCTACATATGATGTATATAATATTGAAAATTATAGATTTCAGGTTTTAAATTACGACATTGAAATACAAAATTCATTGATAGCAGAAGCATTGGAGAATTTAACAAAACGAAAGAGAGAAGTTATATTATTATTTTATTTTATGGGAATGAGTGATGCTGAAATTGCAAAAGAAATGAATTTAGTAAGGAGTACAGTATATGAACATAGAAAACGTTCATTAGAGATTTTAAAAAAAGTTATGGAGGAAAAAAAAGATGGAGAAAAAATATAAATTTCAAAACAGATTATTATCATATGAAACAATTAAAAGTGCAACAGAAGGCGATGTGGATGCAGTTCAAGAAGTATTAAAACATTATGATGGCTATATTAATACATTAGCTAGAAGACAAATGTATGATGAATATGGACAAATCCATTATTGTGTGGATGAAACTTTAAAACGAAGATTACAGACTAAATTATTGATTAAGACTTTGCATTTTAAGATTGGAAATTAGGAAAGGGAACTTTGCGCCACAGTGGCGCAAAGTTTAAAATGAGATGATAGATGTAGTATATAAAAATATGGTATTACATCATTTTTTATGCTACAATGAATCTAAAGTTTAAGATAATAAATTTCAAAATGTGAGGATAACAGGATGAATTCAAAAGAAATGATTGATGATGCAAAACTGGAGCTTCAAAATGTAGATACAGTAATAGATGTAAAACATAATCCAGTAATTTCAGCATTTATTTCAACAATTAAAACAGTACCGTATATTGGTGATTTGATTGATGATTCTTTAGAAAGTGTTTTGTCAGAGTTTCAGAGTAAAAAGCAACAACAACTTTTAGAAGTTATTAGCCAAGCATCTTTTGGAACAGTTACTTCAGATATGGTAAGTGATGTAGAGTTTATTATAAGCTTTGCGAAAACGAGAAATGCAGTTGATAAGTTGTTAAATGGAGATAAAGTAAAATTTTATGGCAATTTACTTGTAAACGGATATTTGAATAAAGAAGATAAAATATCAGTAGATGAGTTTGAGGAATATCTAGAATTAATAAATTCGCTTTCATATAGAGAATTAGAATACTTGTCATTTTTTAAAGAGTATTCAAATAAATATAAGGGAAGATTAGTGTATCAGAATTGGGCTGAATTTAGTAGAGAGTTTCGAAATAAATTTCCAAATAGACATGTGCATTCTGTATTTAAGCGTTTACAACGAACTGGCCTAATAAGTGAAGTGATAGAAACAGAGGATGTTAAAGGAGATACATTGTCGTTAAATATTGAATATGCTGGTTTTGAAATAGAACCAGAATTTTCTCGATTTAATCAAATGGTATTAAAAACATTTAGTGGAAATTAGATAAATAATAGAAAGAGGCAAAACTTTGCGCCACCGTGGCGCAAAGTTGCCTCTTTTTAATTACCAATATTTTTTAATATAAGCAAGAGCTGTTTCCTGTGATAAAGAAAATTTATCCATGATAAGCTTAAGGGCAGCTTCTTGATCTGGATTAAATAATTTACAAGTTTGAATAATTCCTTTAACTTCGCCTTTTTGTAAAC
>OLRB01000499.1_pt1 | contig 26571 bp, 25 predicted proteins | sample 1672751 | NCBI WGS metagenome assembly OLRB01 (sample SAMEA3136720, study PRJEB25190) | human gut metagenome | biome: human gut; feature: human-associated habitat; material: faeces | place: Austria | collected 2013
CCACAAGCCTGTGGGGGGGATAGGGGAAAGTTTATCTTTCGTCCTTTTTTCCAAAAAATCCAATCACCCAATTCACTAGAACCGCTCCAACCATGCACCCTAATCCATTGTGGATCATATCATCCCATTCGAACAATCCACGCATTGTGATCAGTTGGCTCGTTTCTATTGTGGCTGATATCAGCACGCCAAATACCAGCGCCTCCTGCCATTTCACCTTCCGATTCATGATCAGCGGCAGCAACGCTCCCGCCGGTAAAAGCAAAATACAGTTCAGCAGATTCTCCTTCAGCAATTCCATGTCATGGTACCTGAGTATGGCACTCCATGACCAGAATGGAATCAGTTCATACTGCCGGACCGAACCCGTCCTTGTAAATACTGTAGAACCAAACACAATCCCAAGAAAGACCAGTTCTGCCAGAATCGCTGCCGCCTGGAGCTTATTCATTTTTTCCTTACGTATCAAATAAATCATCATAATAACCGCTATCACCATAACACACGAGAAACAAAAGATTTCCCGGCTTGACCATGGATTATTGTATTCCGTCAAGATCTGATAGATGTCCATCTACTGCTCCTTCACATAAAACATTCCAAGTGGTCTTATTATACACTATCTGTCAAATCTTTTGTAAATGTCTCACGTTCTCCTGCATTCTCCCTCCGCCAAATGGATTTTCAATAATAAAACTGCAAAAACTACTTGTAATATATAATAATATGTGCTATCTTGTTTTTATTCAAATCAATTTTAATAAAATAAATTTTAATAAAACTATTTTAAATAAAAGGAGGCTATTCATATGTTTGTAGGAAGAGAACAAGAGCTGGCATCGTTAGAGGAATTTTATGCCAAAGACGGCATTGGCATGACCGTTATCTATGGGCGAAGACGTATTGGAAAGTCTACTCTTATTACCGAATTCGTCAAAGATAAAAAAACTGTATTTTATACGGCAACAAAAATCGGAAAAACCAGAAATCTGGAGCTATTTTCCAAACAAGTGTTAGATTTATTCATGCCCGGAATTGAAAACATCAGTTTTAACAGTATAGAAGCTGTTTTTGATTTTATTGATAAAAATATAGCTAATGATAAGATAGTACTTGTAATAGATGAATTGCCATACTGGGCTGAAAAAGATGACTCTCTTTTATCTATTCTGCAGAAATATATAGATACAATTTGGAATGACAAAAATCTGAAAATAATTTTATGTGGTTCAGCATTAAGCTTTATGGAAAATAAAGTGCTCAGTGAAAAAAGTCCTTTATTTGGAAGACGTGATTCACAGATAAAATTAGAATCATTTAATTATTTAGATTCAGCCAAATTTGTTCCTGACTATTCAAACGAAGATAAAGCAATCTGCTATGGCATTACTGGCGGTGTTGCAAAATATCTTTCCATGATCGATCCGAAAAAAAACATTGACGAGAACATTATAAGATTATTTTTCAGGACAGATGGTTATTTATATGATGAAACCAGAAACTTACTGACACAGGAATTTTCTGATATATCACTCGTAAATAATATTGTGGAACAGATTGCCTCCGGAATAAATACACTTAATACCATTTCCGGAAAAATTAACGAGAAAGAGCCAACTGTCTTATACTCATTAGAAAAATTAATCAGCGTTGGATTAATTGAAAAAAAGAAATGTATCACAGAAGAAAAAAACAAAAAGAAAACACAATATGTTCTAAAAGATTATATGTTCAAATTCTGGTACGAATTTATCCCAAAAGCAACCAGTGTAATTGAAATGGGACAAGGTGCACTTTATTATCAAAAAGCTGTCAAACCATTCTTACATTCATTTATGAGTTCTGTATTTGAAGAAATGTGCCGATACTATACTCTGAATCAGGGAATAATCGGTGCATATGGTTGTTTCGTTACTTCAGTCGGAACCTGGTGGGGTGTAGAAAATATTACAGATAAAAACGGTTCTATACGAGCACAATCTGCCGATATAGATATCGTTGCCTTATCTGATATAGATAAAAAAGCAGTTATTGGCGAATGTAAGTTCAAAAACGAAAAAATTGACAAGGGTATTTATGAAACCTTGGTCAGAAGAGGAACTCTTATATCCAATAAATACAAAATTTCAAAATATATTTTCTTTTCTCTATCAGGATATACAGATTGGTTCAACTCATTATCTAATGAAGATGTTTTGCTGCTTACATTAGATTCACTTTATAGGTGAACAATTGATGTAGGGGGAGTATCCCAAAGTTTGTGTAAACCTTCAAACTGATGTAAGATAGAATTACTCAGTTTGGAGGTTTATTTTATGGCAAGAAAAAAGGATTCACCACAAAAAGCAGCGCTTAGAAAACTCATGGGAAACTACCTGAAAGAAAACAATGTAAAAGTAAAAGATGGAACAGATGTTAATTCCATTATGCGGGATATGATGTCTATCGTTTTGGAAGGCGCCCTTGATCAGGAACTGGATGAAGAACTGGGATATTCCAAATATGATTATCGCTGTTTCACTTTTATTAATTTTCTTTTTTCACGTTTTCAATGCTGATTGCAAAATCATACTCCACCATTCGGATTACCATTTTCGAGTCACCTGTACTCTGGCATTCGAAATGATAACCTTTTTTTCCAATTCTGAAGTATGAATCAGTAATTTTTTCACCATTCAGCGTCTGGTGTTCATTTCGTAGCTGTTCCAACGGAACATCAAGTGGATAATTTGTTCCAAATATCTCATTGAGCACTGGCACAATCAGCTCCGGCATCTTCTGTAAATGAAAGTAACCCTGCAAATATTTCATCCAGCATATTTTTCAGGCTTAAGGTTTCCACCTGCCTCTCCCTTTTGTTCTATTTTAGCATATCCATATATAGAACTCTATGCATTATTACAAATTCTCTTCTACTTCTCCTACTGCAGGAAGATACTCCACAGACAGATCGTTGGCAATGACAGCAGCGTGGAAAAGATAACCATCTTCGTTGCAAACGGAGAATCGACCTGATATTTCTCTGCGAGGATACTGGTTGTCGCACCCGCCGGCATCGCTGCCAGAAGCACACAAAGACCAAGAACTGTTTTATTCAATGGCAGGAAACTGCATACAATATAAACGACCGCCGGAATAACGACCAGTCTGTGTACGGTATATTTTACAACTGTCCAGTCCCAGAAATCTTTGAGATCAATGTCTGCAAGGATCATACCAATGACCATCATAGACATTGCGGTGTTGCAGTTTCCGACTGCAGTTACTGCGCCGTCAAGTCCAGGAGGCAGTGGAAGTCCTGTAACCATCAGAATAATTCCAAGAACACATGCCAGAATGCACGGATGTGTCATAACCTTTTTCAAAGTTTTCTTTTTGTCACTGGTTCCGGAAAAAACAGCCAGTCCGGAGGACCACATCATGATTCTCTGTGGGATCAGATAAACACTGGCAAGCACCAGACCTTCTGCGCCATAAATTCCCTCTGCGATCGGATTTCCAAGAAATCCCGCATTCGAGCAGATGGTTCCATACTGCAGACATTTATATCGTCCTTCCGGTTCTTTTCGGAACATCACTTTTCCATAAATCACGCAGAATACCTGAATACCTATAGATATAAGAAGGATTTCCAGATATTTTATAAAATTTCCATCTGCTGCACTCTGCGTAAACGCATGAAGAATGTTGCACGGCAGAATCAGATAAATAACAAGGTCATTGATGTTTTTTTGTCCCTGCGGTCCGATGATATGTATTTTTTTCATTAAAAATCCTACAGCTACAAGGAGAAAAATCGTGAGCTGTAATGTAAGAAGTGTTTTCATAATATTCTACTTTCCGCGTGTTTCCTTCCTTTGAAACACCTGCTTCCTTTCTTCTTAATTCATTTTCATCCTCATCATTTCAAATCATACTTTAGTGTAGCACATTGCCGAAATCCCCGCAAGAAGGCCAGTTATACAGAGTTGTATACAATAATCTGCGAACGATTCCGTTTATATTTAATACATTACTCCACCCATACGTTGACGGTTCTCCGCATTTCCTGTAAGATAAAAGTAGTTTTTATTTTACCCTGGAGGCTTTATGCATGAACAATTCTGTATGGGAAAAGCGCCGCAAGCGACTCTTTGAACTCATAGAAATCGGCTCCAACTATGATGCCTGGTGCTGGGGCTATGACTTTTTTAATACATTTACGATTCTGCTGAATCTGGCCGTCAGTATCATGTATACTTTTGACAACATGGAATTAAAATACGGCTCGCTGCTGCTGACTCTGGAGCGGCTGACGGTAGCTTTTTTTGCCATCGATTTTCTGCTGCGCGTATTCACTGCCAAATATCTGTACCCGGATGTTTCGGAACCGCGGGCGATCTGGAAATACCTTACTTCTTTTTCCGGAATCGTTGATATGTTGTCATTTATTCCTTATTATATGCCGTTTTTCTTTCCATCCGGAGCTGTCGCATTCCGTATGCTCAGAATCATCCGAATCTTCCGGTTATTCCGGATCAATGCATATTATGATTCACTGAATGTCATCACAGAAGTTATTGTCGGCAAAAAGCAACAGCTGCTGTCTTCTGTTTTTATCATTCTGATTCTGATGATCTCCTCCAGCCTCTGTATGTACAGTCTGGAAAATAAAGCACAGCCGGAAGTTTTTACAAATGCATTTTCCGGCATCTGGTGGGCAGCCTCCACTCTGTTGACTGTAGGATATGGTGATATTTATCCGGTCACCACAATGGGAAAAATTTTCGGAATTTTTATTGCATTTCTTGGTGTTGGTATGGTTGCCATCCCCACCGGTATTATTTCTGCCGGATTTGTTGATCAGTATTCAAGGCTGAAACGAATCGGAGAATACGGACAGGAAGAAGATGTGCATTTTATCCGGATTCAACTGGACAAACATGATGACTGGACAGATCACCGCATCGCGGATCTGCATCTGCCACAGAGGATCATCATCGCAGTCATTCAACGCGATCACCGTATACTTGTCCCCAAAGGAGATACTGTTCTGAAAGCCGGCGATGTCATGATCATTGGCGCGGAATCCTTCCAGGACAAAGATCATATCAAATTAAAAGAGATCACCCTCCAGCAGCGAAATCCATGGACAAATCAGAAGATCCGTGATCTGGATATTTCCCGGCATTCCATCATTGTTCTGGTCAAACGCAATAAGAAAATAATCATCCCAAGCGGAAATCTGACTTTACTTGAAGGTGACACGGTCGTTCTGTATACACAGACATATATGGCCAATGCCGATGATCTGGATATTTCCCGGAGGGAGATACCTGACCATCCAAATGAGGTCGGATATCTCCTTTTTGTACAATCTTCTTATTGACGTTCTTCTTATTTATATGCTACAATCTGTGTCTGTAAACAACGATTCTGTTCTTTCATGTTTACAACAATTTTAATTTCCAAAACATAGTGTGGATTTTTCTGGTCCAACCATTTTTCGCCACACAATTACCCATTGCGGTAGTTGTGCGGCGTTTTTTTATGTCTGCTCCGCCGATACAGATTTTTCAGAATACCGGCACCTGCAGATGTTTTTATTTGAAAGGAGTTTCTATGAACGACACATTTATGAAAGAAAAGCCGGTCTTTCCGCTGATCATGTCCATGGCCCTGCCAATGGTCATTTCGATGCTCGTAAATTCTCTGTACAATATCGTGGACAGTTTCTTTGTCGCACAGATCAGTGAAAATGCCATGACCGCGCTGTCGCTTGTTTTTCCTATCCAAAACTTCGCCAATGCGATTGCGATTGGTTTTGGAATTGGTATCAGTTCACAGATTGCCATCTGTCTTGGTGCCGGAAACAGAGAGACTGCCAGCAAAGCAGCCACACACGGGCTTGCATTGTCCGGTCTGCATGGTGTAATTCTGACAATCGGTTGTATCCTTGTGATGCCTGGATTTCTGGCACTTTTTACTGGTGATGCAGATGTCATTGACCTTGGAATCCGTTATTCTACAATTGTTTTTCTGTTTGCAACGATAAATACGCTTAACCTTGCTTACGAAAAGATCTTCCAGGGTGTCGGCAAGATGAAGGTTACGATGATCGGTCTGATGATTGGCTGTGTTTCCAATATCATTCTTGATCCGCTGCTGATCTTTGGCCTTGGTCCGTTCCCGGCACTGGGTATTGAAGGCGCTGCACTGGCAACCGGACTTGGTCAGGTATTCAATCTTGTTTTCTATCTGATCATTTACAAAATGCAGCCAATCCAGGTAAAACTCAGCCGCAGACATCTCCATCCGGACATGGCTCTGGCAGCAAGATTATACTCTGTCGGTATCCCTGGTGCACTGAATCTTGCACTTCCTTCTGTCCTGGTTTCTGCACTGAATGGACTTCTGGCAGCCTATTCCCAGAGTTATGTGGTGATTCTGGGAATTTACTACAAACTGCAGACTTTCCTGTATCTTCCGGCAAGCGGGATTGTACAGGGCATGCGCCCGGTCATCGGATACAACTATGGTGCCGGTGAACATAAACGTGTAAAAAAAATCTACTTCGTCACACTTGGCATGAGTGGTGTGATCATGTTGATCGGAACAATCATCTGCCTGACAATTCCGGGACAGCTGATCGGCATGTTTACCACAAATCCTCAGACAATTGCCGCAGGCAAAACAGCACTCCGAATCATCTGTGCAGGTTTCCTGATCTCTTCTGTATCCGTCACAGCATGTGGTGCACTGGAGGGACTTGGCAGAGGAACTGCCTCATTGATCGTCTCTCTCTGCAGGTACCTGGTCATTATCCTTCCGGCCGCTTTTATTCTGAGTCATTTCTTCGGAGCCGTCGGAGTATGGAACGCTTTCTGGATTGCGGAAGCACTGACCGCCGGGGTATCCTTGCTTATCAGCAAGAGGGTTATCGGGGTATAATTCCCTGATATCCCTCTTTTTTTATATTTTCCCTTGACACATACCCTCATGGGGTATATATTACAAGTATAGTGAATATACCCCTGTAGGGTATGCGATTCAGGAATGCCATCGGCATTCTTGCTGCGAGGTGGAGTCATCTCACATCTGATATAATAAATCTCGAACGAAAGGAAGTTTGCTTATGGATCATAATAACTTTAATGCCAGTTCCTCTACAAAGACAGAAGAAATTATAAAGGAACAAGCAGCTACTCAGGAAAAATCTTGTTGCAGCAATGATAATGCCACCCCAGCCGCTCCTGCCTGCTGCTGTACCAGGCACACCGACCGTTCAGAAGCTGACCGCAAGAAACTCATCAACCGTCTGAAACGTATCGAAGGGCAGATCCGGGGAATCATAGGAATGTTGGAAAACGATGCTTACTGCAACGATATCCTCATTCAGTCAGCCGCCGTTAATGCCGCCGTCAATTCTTTTAACAAAGAACTTCTCGCGAATCATATCCGTACCTGTGTGGCTCGTGATATCCGCGAAGGTAAAGATGAAACCATCGATGAGCTGGTTGCAACTCTGCAGAAGCTAATGAAATAGGAGGTAATACAATGGAACAATACAACGTCACCGGGATGAGCTGCGCTGCCTGCAGTTCCCGTGTGGAGAAGGCCGTATCCAAAGTGCCGGGAGTTACATCCTGCTCGGTCAGCCTTCTGACAAATTCTATGGGAGTTGAAGGAACCGCATCCTCTCATGACATCATCACTGCCGTAGAGCAGGCAGGTTACGGCGCATCACTCAAGGGTGCAAATAAAAAACAGGTTTCCATGTCTGAAGCCGAGGAAGCCCTGGAAGATCACGAGACACCGGTTCTCAAACGCCGCCTGATCGCTTCCATCGGATTTTTACTCGTTCTGATGTACTTCTCCATGGGACACATGATGTGGGGCTGGCCACTCCCGGCATTTTTCAACGATAACCACGTTGCCATGGGACTTGTCCAGCTTCTGCTTGCCGGAATCGTCATGGTCATCAACCAGAAATTCTTCATTAGCGGATTTAAGAGTCTGTGGCACCGTGCCCCTAATATGGACACACTGGTTGCACTCGGCTCCATGGCCTCATTTATATGGAGTGTCTACGCACTTTTTGCCATGACAAGAGCACAGGTAGACGGTGATTCCGCTGCCGTTATGAACTACATGATGGAATTTTATTTCGAGTCTGCCGCAATGATCCTGACGCTGATCACTGTTGGAAAAATGCTCGAAGCACGTTCCAAGGGAAAAACGACCGATGCTCTTAAGAGCCTCATGAAACTTGCCCCGAAAACCGCCATTGTTCTTAGAAGCGATCAGGAAGTAACCGTTCCGATCGAACAGGTTCACAAGGGTGATATCTTTGTCGTACGTCCTGGTGAAAATATCCCGGTCGATGGTGTGATCGTTGAAGGAACCAGCGCCGTCAATGAATCTGCCCTTACCGGCGAAAGCATCCCTGTTGACAAAGCAGCCGGAGATCTTGTTTCCGCCGCAACCGTCAACCAGTCCGGATTTATCAAATGCGAAGCAACCCGTGTCGGTGAAGACACCACTCTCTCCCAGATCATCAAAATGGTAAGTGATGCTGCCGCTACCAAAGCTCCGATTGCCAAGATCGCAGACCGTGTTTCCGGTATTTTCGTTCCGGCAGTTATTACGATTGCAATCGTTACCACGATCATCTGGCTTCTGACCGGACATGAATTTGGCTATGCTCTTGCCCGCGGTATCTCCGTTCTCGTTATCAGTTGTCCATGTGCTCTCGGACTTGCCACTCCGGTAGCGATCATGGTCGGCAACGGAATGGGGGCCAGAAATGGTATCCTGTTCAAAACTGCCGTTTCTCTTGAAGAGGCCGGCAAGGTTCAGATCGTTGCCCTGGACAAGACCGGTACGATCACCAGCGGCCAGCCGGAAGTTACTGATCTGCTCCCTGCAGACGGGATCTCCGAACAGGAACTCCTCACCATGGCATTTGCCCTGGAGAAAAAAAGTGAACATCCACTCGCGAAAGCGATTCTCAAACATGCTGAAGAACAACATCTTACAGCGCCGGAGGTTACTGATTTCCATGCCCTTCCCGGAAACGGACTCTCTGCAGTGCTCGAACAGGAAACTCTGATCGGTGGAAGCATGAAATTCATCAGCAGCCAGGTAAACGTTCCTGCCACCCTTTCCCAGAAGGCAGAAAAACTTGCAGAAGAAGGAAAAACGCCCCTGCTTTTTGCCCGGAATGGTAAACTGGTCGGCATTATCGCTGTTGCCGATGTTATCAAAGAAGACAGCCCACAGGCGGTCAAAGAACTCCAGAATATGGGAATCCGTGTTGTCATGCTGACCGGTGATAATGAACGCACCGCAAGAGCGATCGGTGCACAGGCCGGTGTTGATGATGTCATCGCAGGTGTTCTCCCGGATGGCAAAGAAAGTGTGATCCGTTCACTCAGGGAACAGGGCAAAGTAGCCATGGTCGGTGACGGAATCAACGATGCCCCTGCACTTACCCGCGCAGATATCGGAATCGCGATCGGTGCCGGAACTGATATCGCGATCGATGCCGCTGATGTCGTTCTGATGAAAAGTCGTTTAAGCGATGTTCCTGCTGCAGTACGTCTCAGCCGTGCAACCCTGAAAAATATCCACGAAAATCTTTTCTGGGCATTTTTCTACAATGTGATCGGCATTCCACTGGCTGCCGGTGTATGGATCCCGATTTTCGGATGGACATTAAATCCGATGTTCGGTGCCGCCGCAATGAGTCTTTCCAGCTTCTGCGTTGTCACCAATGCCCTTCGTCTGAACCTGTTTAAGATCCACGACACAAAAAAGGACAAAAAAATTAAACAAGCTACTTCCATTGAAGTAAAAAATGATTATAATAAAAAAGAAAAGGAGCAAAAAACTATGGTAAAAGTTACAGTTAATGTTGAGGGAATGATGTGCGGACATTGCGAAGCACATGTAAACGAAGCTATTAAGAAAGCATTCGGCGTTGAAGACGTTGTATCTTCTCACGAAAATAACACAACCGTTTTCACAGCACCGGAAAAGGTTGATGAGGACAAGATCCGTCAGACGATCAAAGATGCCGGATACGAAGTAACCGGAATTACACAGGAATAAAAGGAAGCTATGAACAACACACAGGATAAAAAAAAACCAGAAGAAATCCATAACCTGCACTATTATATCGATCACATTCGATATGATATAACCAATCTTATTAAATGGCTGGTTCTGGCAATACTGACCGGACTGAGCGTAGGCTTCATCAGCAGCCTTTTTGCCAGAGTACTGAAATTCGTAACCAACTATCGTACAGAGCATTTCTGGATATTCTTCTTGCTTCCTGTTTCCGGTCTGATCATTGTTTTTCTGTATCAGAAATTCGGTCAGGAAGATGGCGGAACCAATCAGGTTTTATCAACGATCCGTTCTCAGGATGATGTGCCTTTTCGTTCTGCTCCGCTGATTTTCGTTTCTACGATCCTGACTCACTTTGCCGGTGGATCTGCCGGTCGTGAAGGTGCTGCAATTCAGCTCGGCGGAAGCATCGGCAATCAGCTTGGAAGCTGGTTTCACCTCGATGAAGAAGACCGTCATGTCATGGTCATGTGCGGTATGAGTGCTGCTTTCTCCGCAGTTTTCGGAACACCGATGGCAGCGGCAGTCTTTTCTATGGAGGTCGTGAGCGTTGGCATTATGTATTATGCCGCACTGGTTCCATGTGTGATTGCATCCATTATTGCCTCAAAGTTTGCGGCGGGCTTTGGCATCAATCCGGAATCTTTTCATGTAGTCAATATCCCGGAACTTACCATCGAAACAGGACTCAAGATGGTTCTTGTTGCCGTTGCCTGTGCTGCCATCAGTATTATTTTCTGTATAGCACTTCAGGGTGTCAGCAAACTTTATGCGAAATTTTTAAAAAATCCATATATCCGTATCGTCGCAGCCAGTGCCATCATTATTGTGATCACACTCTTTTTGCGCACCTCTGATTATATGGGTGCCGGAAATAACCTGATCGAGCTTGCTGTCGAGAATGGTCAGGCTCGCCCGCTGGACTTTTTCTGGAAGCTCGTACTCACTGCCCTGACCATGCGCGCCGGTTTCCGTGGCGGTGAGATTGTTCCTTCCTTCTGCATCGGAGCAACATTCGGATGTATTATGGGACACCTGATCGGTCTTTCCCCATCCATCTGTGCAGCCGCCGGAATGGCAGCCCTTTTCTGTGGCGTTACCAACTGCCCGATCACTTCCATCCTGATCGCATTTGAGCTGTTTGGCTTCCGTGGTGCGTCCTATTACCTGATTGCTGTATCTATCAGTTATGCCGTATCCGGTTACTATGGTCTGTACAAGGATCAGACGATCGTATACTCTAAATATAAAGCCAAGTACATCAATCGTCATACTCGTTTCTGAATTACAGCGATTCTCGCGAAATTAAATTTTACATATTCCGATGTCTGCTACTCTTTAACATAAATAGTTTCAGGCATCGGAATTTTTCTTTTATTTTACTTTCGATTCCCATATATTTTTCTCACAATAACGTAAAAAATGTTAGAAATTTAACGTGTATTTTATCAAAAACTTTACTTGTGCATTGAAAATAATGTGTTAGAATAAAGGTGTATTTTTTAGGAAAAGTAGGAGGAATTTGAATGCGCAAAACAAAAATTATCTGTACCCTTGGTCCGTCTACTGATAAGGACGGTGTTCTGGAAGAACTCGTTAAAGAAGGAATGAACGTAGCACGTTTTAACTTCTCTCATGGTTTACATGATGAACAAAAAGGCCGTATTGATAAATTAAAAGAAATTCGTACAAGACTCAATAAACCGGTAGCTGCGCTTCTCGACACAAAAGGGCCTGAAATTCGTATCCGCGAATTTGAAAATGGAAAGGTCACACTGAAGGAAGGTCAAGAATTTACCTTAACTACAGAAGAAATCGTAGGAAACGAAAAAATCGTTTCTGTTACCTATAAAGATTTATATAAAGATGTCAAACCAGGCAACAGCATTCTGATCGATGATGGTCTGATCGGACTTGAAGTCAAGAAGATCAAAGGTCAGGACATCGTCTGTAAAGTCGTAAACGGTGGTGTTCTCGGCAATAAGAAGGGCGTCAACCTCCCTGGTGTAGAAGTAAACATGCCGTTTATCAGCCCAAAAGATCACGATGATATCCTGTTTGGTATTAAAGAAGGCTATGATTTTATTGCGGCTTCCTTTACCAGAACTGCTGCCGATGTCAAAGAAATCCGTGATATCCTTGAGAAAAACGGCGGACATGACATCAAGATCATCGCAAAGATCGAGAACCAGCAGGGTGTTGACAACATCGACAGCATCATTGAAGCTGCAGATGGTATCATGATCGCCCGTGGTGATATGGGTGTTGAAATTCCACTCGAAGACGTACCGGTTATCCAGAAGGATATCATTGCAAAGGTATACAGTGCCGGCAAACAGGTTATCACAGCTACTCAGATGTTGGATTCCATGATCAAGAATCCACGTCCAACCCGTGCAGAGACTACTGACGTTGCCAACGCGATCTATCAGGGAACAAGTGCGATCATGCTTTCCGGTGAGACTGCTGCTGGTAAATACCCTGTAGAAGCGCTCAAAACCATGGTCAAGATTGCCGTACGTACTGAAGCTGATGTCGAATATAACAAACAGTTCAGTGTCCGTACAAAAGAGCCTGCTACGAACGTAACTACTGCAATTTCCCATGCTACCTGCATGACTGCGATTGACCTGAACGCAAAAGCGATCATCGCAGTTACCCGTTCCGGAAATACTGCACGCATGGTTTCCAAATATCGTCCGGGATGCCAGATCATTGCATGTACTCCGGATGAGCGTACCTGGCGTCAGATGAACCTGATCTGGGGTGTAACACCACTCCTGACCAAAGAGGAATACAGCATGGAGATTCTTCTTCTTCACGCTACAGAAGCAGCTGAAGAAAAAGGTTATGTCAAAGAAGGAGATATCGTTGTTCTTACAGTTGGTGTTCCTCTTGGACATCCTGGCAACACAAATCTGCTCAAAGCAACCGTTGTTGGTAAGTATTAATCTGCTTACCACGTCCGGATTGACTATCCTGTAAAATTGTATACAAAAATAAACAAGGTCATTATCTCCTGTTTCGGACGATAATGACCTGTTTTTTACTCATTCTGTGATTGAATTAACAATTTCTTTTACCAGATAAAAGTGGATTATGCTCTAAGAAAATCAAACATATCTGTTGTAAAAACAGTTCTATTTCTTATAAACTGTGATTACGATCGGTTCCTGGTTTTCCTCCCCATATGGCTGAATCCAGTATAATTCTTCATCCGGATCTTTCTGTTTCTCCGCTTCAGCACCTTTGGATTCAGAATCTCCTGCTTTGGTATTTTTAGTTTCCAAATTTCTTGCAGCATCTTCGTCTTTTTCAGATGCAGATGTCGTTGCAGTCTCATCTTTCGCATACTCAAGTTCCAGATATGATTTATTTCCATTCACATCATTCAGAATGATCTGGTTCTTTCTGCCCAGAGTTTTCTTATCTGAATACTTCCCATCTTTATCCACAGAAATATTCTGAACCGCCTTGTTGATCACACAGGTTCCATTGGTGGAAGTCGTCAGAATCACTTCTTTCTCTGAATCAGAAACCTTGATGATGTTCAATGGTTTCTCATTTTCCGTAAGTGTTATGATAATTTTGTTCCCATCTCTTCGGAGACGGATTCCAAGCTCAGATGCAGTTTCTTTTGCACTCAGTGTAATCCAGTGATTCACCGGATCTTTTTCATCAATGATCGCGATTGAATGAAGTTTCTTATTCTCACTTGTCAGTGAAAATCCGTTTTTAACCTCATCAATAGCTGTAGAAACTGCCAGATCCGTGATGTTTCCATCGGCATCTTTCCTGATCTCTGTCGTTCCTGTCGGAACTGTCATACCAGTAACTTCCTCTGTTTCCATCGGATCATCCGAATCTTTCTTTGCAATACAAATCGTACCAACTGCAGTTTCCGGATCATACTCCGTCACAATATCAGTCGAAGTAGAAGATGCAAAAGAAGCATATTCTTCATCGATATCTTCATCTGGCAGGTCTTCCTCTGCATCTTCATTTTTACTATCGGCAGAAGTGTCTGAATCAGCAGGATCTGTTTTTCCGGAAGTACTGTCTTTATCTACGGAAGCATTTTCTGTATTAGAGTTCTTATCTTCTTCAGAAGCATCTGTTTTGCCATCTTCTGATTTGCTGTCGGCATCTGTTCCCGGTTTCTCATCTGTCTTTGTATCTGCATCATCTGTTTTACCATCAACATCATTTGTATTTTTGACCGGAATCTCCGCCAGTTCTGTATAATCGCAGCCCTGTCTCTGACATTTATATGTGATCACACCTGGTTTATCTGCTGTCGCCTCCTGAATAGAAACTTCTTTCAGTTCATGACCAAGTGCAGCTGTCTCATCTCTCTTTTCTTCGTAGGTGCAGCCATCCACTTTACATTTGTAGATCGTATAACCTCTTTCTGTACAGGTTGGCAGAACAACTTTGCTTTCTATAAGCTCATGTTCGCCTTCATTGCATGGAGCCGGTTCATTCTCTGCTGCTCTCGTGTCTTCCTTTTCATTATCATCCGTTTCAGCTGTTTTCGCAGAAGAATTCTCCTCAGCATATACTGCGGAACTTCCTGCCAGTGTCATCGCCATGACCACAGCCAGTATCGCTGCACTTTTACTTTTCTTTCTCATACACATTCTCTCCTTTGTGCAAAATATGGAGTCAATAAAACAGATTTATCTTATCATTGATTCTATGCTTTTTCAATTATGCTCTTGCCAGATCTTTAATTACTTCCCCCGCTATGATCAGCCCTACTACCGATGGAACAAATGCAGTAGATCCCGGTATATCACGACGTTCTGTACATTTGTGTGCTGCATCCGGAGGACAGATACAATGTGAACGACAACTGATTGACATATCTTCAATCGGACGGGTTGGTTTTTCCTGAGAATACACAACCTTTAACTTTTTAATTCCACGCTTCTTAAGTTCACGGCGCATAACCTTCGCAAGTGGACATACAGAAGTTTTATAAATATCAGCCACCTGAAAAGCAGTCGGATCAAATTTATTTCCGGCGCCCATACTGCTGATGATCGGAACGCCAGCTTCCTTTGCCTCCATAACAAGCTGAATCTTCGCTGTTACCGTATCAACCGCATCCACTACATAATCATATTTGGAAAAATCGAACTCATCTTTCGTTTCCGGCAGATAAAAACATTTGTGAACATTAACCTCTGCCTTCGGGTTGATATCAAGGATTCGCTCCTTCATAACATCTACTTTGTATTTACCAACCGTACTTCTTGTCGCAATGATCTGACGGTTCAGATTGGTCAGACATACCTTATCATCATCGATCAAATCGATCGCACCTACTCCACTTCGCACAAGCGCCTCTACTGTATAACCGCCAACTCCACCGATTCCAAAAACGGCAACTCTGGAGCCGGCAAGTTTCTCCATTGCTTCTTTACCAAATAGCAGTTCTGTTCTGGAAAACTGATTTAACATTTATTTCTTAATCTCCTTCTCTTCCTTAGTTAATGTTTCATTCATGCTTCCTGTACGATATCCCAGAAGATCCAGAGTCACATAATCAAATCCATATTCCTTAAGCTGCTTCGCAATTCTGGTTCTGTTTTCTTCTTCTACAAGTCTTGCTATTTCCTCCGGCAGAACTTCAATTCTGGCGATATTTCCGTGAATGCGTACACGGATCTGATGGAAGCCCATGTCCAGAAGAAGCTGTTCCGCCTGGTCCACCATTCCAAGTTTTTCCTCACTGATTGTTTCTCCATAAACAAAACGGGAAGAAAGACAGGCAAAAGACTGTTTGTCCCATGTAGGAAGTCCCATCTCTTTGGACAGTTCACGGATTTCTTCTTTATACAGCTCAGCCTGACGAAGCGGACTGCTGACACCAAGCTCTTTAACGGCAATCAGTCCCGGACGGTAGTCACCGTTATCATCCATATTGGAGCCCTCGGCTACTGCATTCATGCCGTTTTCTTTTGCAATCTGCCAGATTTTTTCAAACAGTTCATGCTTGCACAGATAGCAGCGATTCTTCGGATTCTGTCGAAAGCCATCAATATCCAGCTCCTCTGATTTACAGATAATATGACGAACACCATTTTCTTTGCAGAATTCCGTCGCTTCTTTCAATTCTCTCTCCGGAAATGAACAGGAACTGGCTGTCACTGCGATTACTTTATCCTTTCCAAGTGCTTCCAGTGCTGCCTTCAGAAGGAAGGTTGAATCTACACCGCTTGAAAACGCAACTGCGACACTTCCCATATCTTTCAGATTCTGCTGTAATACTTTATATTTATCATGGATACTCACTATAAAATGCTCCTTTTTAACCTATTAATCTAGTGTGTATTATAGCATAACCATATCGACCGTACAATATATAAAAAGACTGCTGTGCTACTGATTTTCTTGATTTCTCAGTAATCACAACAGCTCTACATTATTTTTATCTCATCGAGAAGATTGTAGATTCTCTGAGCCAGATGAAGCATAGATTCTACACCATCGTCATAATTACTGTTCCCAGTGTGATCAGTACCACACCAACAGCAGCTTTCTGTGTCAGTTTTTCGTGGAAAACAATCCAGGAAAAAGCAATTGTCACGAGGATACTCAGCTTATCGATCGGCACAACAACGCTCGCCGGGCCTTCCTGCAATGCCCGATAATAACACAGCCAGGATGCTCCGGTCGCAATTCCGGAAAGTCCGATAAAAAGAAGTTCTTTTTTCTCGATTTTTCCAACCTCATGCTGTTTTCCTTTCATAAATACCATCAGCCATGCCATTGCAAGAACAACTGTTGTACGGATCGCAGTACCCAGGCTTGAATCAATCCCGGAAATTCCAATCTTTCCAAGAATTGCTGTCAGACTTGCAAATACTGCCGACAGTACCGCATATATGAGCCAGCTCCCATCTTTCGCAGTTGTCTCATCTGTCGTTTCCTTTCTGGTTATCATCATCATGGTTCCGATTCCGATCAGACAAACACAGCCCGCTTTTGCCCAGGACAGGCCTTCATGAAGAAAAATCAGAGCCAGAAGAATCGTCAGGATCGTGCTTGATTTGTCAATCGGTACAACTTTATTGATGTCTCCTTTTTGCAATGCGTGGAAATAACAAAGCCAGGATGCTCCCGTTGCCAGACCGGAAAGCACAAGAAACAGCAAAGTCATTCCGCTTATGTCCTTTATTCCGGACATTGTTCCTGTTACAAATACCATCAGCCAGGAAAACAAAAGCACCACGATCGTCCTCACAGCTGTTGCCACATCAGAATCCGTTTTCTGAATTCCACACTTTGCAAGAATTGCTGTGATTCCTGCAAAAAACGAAGATCCCACCGCATACAGAATCCACATAGTAATCCCCCTGTGTATTTTTGATATTTAGATTTACAGAGATAAACTCTCTCATTCTATGTAAAAAGAGCAGGCTCTCACCCGCTCGGTTCGTTTTACTGTCCACGGAATGTTATCGTCAAACAGTAGTCCTCAATCCTCATCAAAATTTGCTGCATATACACCTTCCGGAAGTCTCATGGTAAGAATTCCAAGATTAAATTCATGATCCATAATGGTAATGTGATATTCAAAGATCACATCATCCTCAAACTTGGACAGTAATACATAACTGCCGTTTTCTTTTCCTTCGATCTGATCACAGATATCTTCGTAAACAGCCTGACCGGAAATCTCTCTCGGGTATCCTGCTGCCTTGATCTTCTCTTCAATTGCCTGGTATAATTCGTCCATCCGTACGTCCTCCTCTAGTATCTGACCCCGAATCCATACTCTTCCTCATCAACCGGAAGACTGCGTTTTCGGATATCGTCAATCTCTATATAACGGTCATTGTAAAGTGCCTGCAGGATCTTGTCAATATCTTCTTCCAGTCCCTGCAATTCAGTGGAGACGGAGCCATCATATTCGTTTCGCGCCCAGCCGGTCACACTGTATTTCTCAGCCAGATATCTCAGCTTGTAGCGAAATCCGACTCCCTGGACTCTTCCATAGAAACATATGGATACTCTGATCTTGTGCATGTCGTTACCTCCATATCCATCTTATTCGCCTCCGTTCTTCATCCTGGAAAACTTATCTTCCAGAACCTTCACAAGCCGATATCCAAGATATCCAGCGATGATTCCAATTACCACACCACCAAGGACATCCGTTGGATAATGTACATACAGATATAATCTCGATACCGCGATCAGACAGGCGAGCACCAGTGCCGGTTTCCAAAGCTTCTTTTCCCCGGCAAAATACAGTGCAGCTGCAGAAGCAAACGATGCCGCTGTATGTCCAGACGGAAATGAATAATCGCGAAGTTTTGCAACCAGAAGCTGTATGCCTGTATTTACATCATACGGTCTGGTCCGCGCCACGAGATTTTTTAACAATACGTTGCATAATAATAAATCTATGATCAAGGCAGCCGCCATGACTACACCTGTTTTTCTCATCTTCGGTATCAAAAGAAATAGGACCGTCAATATGATCCAGAAAATCCCTGCATTTCCAAGCTTCGTAACAGATGTCATAAATTTGTCCAGCACAGGCGTATGCAATGTCTGGAACCAGTCAAGTATATTTAATTCAAATCCCATCTTTTAGTGTCCTTTGCATATATTTGTCTGCACCCTTTTTTAAAGCTGCATCAGCTAATCCTCTGCTCTCAGCGGAGCTTTCGCATTTCCCCTTCAATCAGAAATACTTTGTCTCCCTCATTGATGTCCAGCTCATATAACCGGGCATCTTTTTCCTGAACGGTCATCTCCTGACCTGTATAATTGCTTTTCAGAAGGACATTATCCTTCACTTCCATCCCGTCCGGACGCCCCTCACATCCGAAATCAGGCTCATCGATACGTAAAACATTGAATGTTTCAAGCATATATGTCTCCCCTTTTATTACCAAATATCAGACTTTCATGTATACGTTACTCTTTTTCCCCTTCATTCGCATCCTCCATCGTGATGCATTCCTGCATCTGTGCCTCTGTATAATGCAGACGCAGTACAGCCTGCGGCCAGTTGATATTGACAACCGCCGTTTTATTTTTCTCTTCACCGGCTTTGCGGATCAGTCCAAGAAGTTCATTCAAAACCTCTCTGGTCAGATAACCGCCTCTCCAGTGAAAGGTCAGTGTTTTTCCTTTTTTGGCTGCCTGAAGTGAACGTTTATACACATCTTCTGTCTTTGTGAATGACAGTTTCTTTTCTTTGTAATAAAAGTGATCATGATCTGTACAGTGCGGTGCTGCTGCGATCAGTGGCTCATGATCTTTGAAAATCTGTTTGTCATCCAGATTAAAGTAATCATAACGAATATCTTCGACTTTATCACTCTTGCCAAGTGTATTATCAAATGTTGCATCCAGATGATAGTATGTACCGCCGATCCGGACAATGTTCCAGGTATGGCGGTATTTGATCCCTTTTTCCGGATTGTTGCCGCATATCGCGATCACACACCAGACTCCCAACGCATCGAGAAGGACCTTGACTGCTTTGGCAATGCCTTCGCAGACGCCAACGCCCTGTCCCAGAGGTCCAATGATCTCATGGGAATATGCCTTCTTGAGCTTATCATAATGTACATTCTGACAGATAAAGTCATGTACATATTTCTCCTTTTCCCACTCCGAAAGGCTCTGTGCCGGGCGCACCAGCTTCTCTACTCTGGATTTCATTGCCTTTTGATGCTCTTTTATTTTTCCCTTATCAAACAGATATTCCGGGATAAAAATAATGTTCGGTGAATCTTTATAATAACGATATTTATATCCCGTCGCCCAGAAAATCTCCGGATGATCCAGCCGCAGCTGAAAGAAAACATTGTACAAATCTTCTCCGTTCAGTGCCGGAATCTGGAATTCATCCGCCAGGCTGGTGATTCCCTGAAGGATGCTATGATAAGCAGCCTGTTTCTGTTTATCCATATGGTTGTAGTAATACTGCTCCATTATACTTCTCCTGGGGTTATTTCATAGAATACTGCATCATTTCATAATGTAAGATACAGCCCTCGTAGATTTCCATCGGAAGAAGCGCCCTCGCGACCAGCTTCAGTTCCTCCTCCGGGCGGTCGATTCTCTGCAGATGTGCATAATCTCCATCAATCTGTTTCACTTCATAATCACATTTTAACATCGGTATTTTCCTTTCTCGTAATCTTGATTTTGTTGTTTCGTAATTTATTGTTACTGCATTCTTATCAAAATAGTAATTTCTCTTTATCATAACACAAGAGGAAGAGTTTTTGCACTCTCCCTCGGTTAATAATCCACTTTATCCCAGTTGTTTTTTTAATTCTTTTAGTTCTTTTTTGGAAATTCCCTTTACACAAAATAGAATTCTCTCTGTAGAGACACCAGTTTCCAGCATTCTTTTTGCAATATCCAAAGATGTCTTTTTCCTGGTTTCTCTCTTGGTCCATGCTACAGATTCATCCACTGCCTGCTGGATTTCTTCCTGAATAATCTTTCCAATTTTAGTCATTCCTAAATACCTCCGTATTTCTTCTGAATCATCTTTTCTGATAACCTTATCCGTAAAAACAAGTAAACCTGACAGCAAAAAAGCCTGCATTTCTGGAAATTTAATTTTTTTACCTAGTTCAACACAACGACGAATACAATCTTGTTTCTTCTCTATATTTTTATAAATCAACGGCAAGATAACAAACTGCATCTGCTCTTCCTCTGTGAGAACTTTGCCTGATTCAATTTTTGCGGTAAGATCTCTCTCTATTTCCTCAGCATTTAACTCAGATAAAAAAATTTCCTCTATCTGAAATCTCAGACACCCTACATCAATTTCATTTCTGGTTGTACCTTTCTCTATATCTCCTGTATAAATCACAACCATTCGAATAATCTGTTCTTTTTTGCTAATCAGATTATACTTTTTTAGCACTCTTACAGTATAATTCAAATATTTGATCTTATTACTGTGTCTGTACTCACTCTCATAATCCACAATAACTATTGAATTATCCTTTAAGCGAAAAAGGTTATCAATTCTCATTTCATTTGCTTCCACTACAGGAAGATTTGTCGGTAGTACTTCTATAATTTCAGGTAACATAAGCCCATATGCAGAAAAAGATCGGTTTCTCATCTTTTCAGCAAATAATTTGGAAACTACATCCTTATTCTGATATGTAATTGGCTGTCTTTTCTTTTGTATGTTTCGGCGTCTCTGATTTCTTAACATGAACCCTCCTTTTTATTCATACACTCTCAAGAATATCTACGCCATTTTGTTCTATATCTTATTATACAATTCTCATTCACTGACTTCAATATTCTTTTTTCATTTTAAGGATAAAATGGACTATCTGGCAGAATCGCCATTGAAAAATATAGGAATTTTCTTAGACATTCATATTGTATACACTTTTTATATTCAAGGCAAGAAAAATCGTTCATCAAATTCAGTCAAAAAATGCCAAATCTTATTTATGAAATCTAATTCTTCTATAACAAAAAACACTGTGCTGCTATTGAATCAACACAGTGTTTACATTCTAATAACTCTAGCTTCACATTCTTAATTTCTTCCTGAATTCTCTCAAAGTATCCTTTTTCTGAAAGATAAACATCCCTGCTAAAGTCAGAAAACTGATACCTGTGCACAGTACAGACGGCAGCGTATAATGCACGATTCCGATCCAGATAAGGATTGCCGGTATGCATCCGATCATCGCTGCCTGCAACAGATAATACAGGTATTCTTCTGTTTCCAGGTGGCTGACTCCGGCAATTACAGGGATCGAACCCAGAACTGTCAGCGTCCCAAACGGAAAGACAAAGTCAATCGACCAGCCCTTCCATCCGGTAAAATGATCCCACAAAACACATAAAATAGTTATGATCAGAAGCTGCCAGGTCAGATTTTTCAGTATATTTCTCCGCTTGAAATATGCCACATTTACAACCAGCCATGCACAGGCACATCCTGCTGCCGCGAACCAGAACCAGTTCAGCGTTTCCAGCATAAGATAATTGATCATGCCACAGATCACTGCCACCGCAAGGCACAGAAACGTAAAAGTCTGCAAAATTTTTATTTCTTCTTTTTTATTCTGTTCACCGCATCCGGGGAAATCATTTTTCTCTTCTTTATATGGAATCTCCTCTTCACGAAGTATACGCATAAAGTTTTTCTGAATGCTGTCATCCGGTATCTTGGACGTAAATCCAAGCACCATCTGGTCTCCATAAGAACAGGAACAAAGCTGCAGAGAATTCGTACTTGCAAAGATTCCAAACCGATCGATATATGCTTTGTACTCCTCCGGAAATTTCAGAATTCCTATATTTGAATAAACCGCTGTTACGCTTCTGCTGCCAAGATTTGCACCTGCCATCATGAAATATTTCTTGATCTCCAACGGAACCGCACGCACCAGCGGATTCTTCTCCAGACGTACATAACCATTCATATCCATGGCAACTTTTTCTTTGTCCAGCTTATCTTTAAACTGATTTTTTACAGATTCCAGCACATCCTGAAATACCGTTTCATCCGCAAAAGTATACCCAACTTCAATCCATCCAAAGAAATTCCCCATAGACTGTGATGGAAAATAATTTCTCAGATTTACTGGAATCATCAGAGCAATCGGCCTCTTCTGACGATTCTTCGGTATCTCCTCATGTATTGAACAGAGCAGCATCGCCGTAAGAAATACAGTAATCGACACACCATAGGAACGTGCCTTTGCCAGTATTTCTTTTACCGGTATAACAATCTCTGTGATCTGCATATCTGCATGCAGCAGTTTCTCACCTTTCAACTTCACTGCTGCCGGTTTTTTTTCTTTATTTTTCGGAAGATCTGACGAATAATACTGTGAAAAGCTGTCCTCTTCCTGTGCTCCCGGAGTTGTTTCTTCCATATGTTCAACCCTTGGAAGATCCGTAGATGGGTGCGCCAGGATCAGATAATTCTCTATCAGTTCACTTAAGAAATTCATTGCTCCTGTGCCATCTGTCAGGGCATGATATACCTCAAAATTGATTCGATTTTTATAGTAGCTCACCTGAAAAAGTAACGTCTTTTTGTCTGGTATATAAAGACTGCTGCAAGGCGGTCTTTTTTCTTCTTTTACGATGGCATGTATATCCCTTCTCTCCAGATAAAACCAGAACAGTCCCTTACGCAGAACCGCCTGGAACAATGGATATTTCTCCATCGTCTGATCCAGAGCCTGCTGCAGGATCTCGCTGTTTACTTCTTCTTTCAGCTGACAATAAAACCGAAATACCCTGGTGTCATTTTTGTCTGTGACAAGAGGAAATGCCAGTGCCGCGTTATCCAGTTTTCGCCATTTTGAATATCCTGTTTCCACGTTTTATTCGCTTCCTTTATTCAACTTTTGTTCAAAAAACAGTTCATAATCTCAAAACTTTCCTGTACATGCAAAAACCGAATCCCAAGTGCAAAATATCCATGAAGTGCATCCGGAATCCTATGTATTTCCACATAATTATTTGCTTCTTTCAGACGTTTTCCATACTCTTCGCCTTCATCTCGAAGTGGATCAAATTCCGCTGTAAGAATCAATGTTTCCGGCATATGTGAAAGGTCTTTTGCAAGGATCGGTGAGAAGTAAGGATTCTGTCTGTCCTCAGGACTGCTCTCATATAATTTAAGATAGTCCTCCATTTTTACTGCTGTGAGAAGGTAATCCTGTCCATTTTCCTGCACGGATTTATAAGGAGATCCTTCTGTATAGCAGTTGTTCAGTGCCGGATAGATCAGTATCTGCTTCTTCGGTATAAACTCTCCGGTATCCCGTGCTTTGAGACATACAGCCGCTGCCAGATTACCCCCGGCACTGTCGCCAATGATCGTGATCCTGTCCGGATCAGCTGGAAGGACCAGATGTCCCGTATAAAGTGCTTTTGCCGCTGCATAACAGTCTTCCAGCGGAACCGGGAAACGATATTCCGGTGCAAGGCGATACTCCACAGACATCACGATATGCCCTGTAGACTGCGCCATTCTGCTGCACACGCGATCATAATTCTCCACACTTTCCGTCACCCAGCCACCACCATGAAAAAAGAGCAGAACAGGATACTTTTCTCCCTCTACCGGCTCTCCGCTCATCGCCTCTTCCGACGGAAAATAAAGTCGTATCGGAACTTCATGGTTTCCGTTATAAACCTTTGTATCTAATGTTTTAAAAAATATTCGCATCGCATCCAGCTTCTTGATATCTGCCAGTCTTCTGGATGCCTCCACTTCAATATTTCCATAAGATAGTGCGTGTAGAATTGTGCGCATTGTCTTTGAAATCAAATCTTTTCTCCTTGTCTGTATGAATTTTAATCCCGTCCTTTGAGTTTCTTTTTATTCAACACACTGTTATTATAGCAGAAATATCTATAGTACGAAATTGCAAAATAATTTTCTCTGATTTTTCATAAAAAAAAACCAACGGCAAAACCGCTGGTTTTTTTATGAAAAATTAAAGAAAATTATTTATTTCTTCCGCAGCATTTTTTATATTTTTTGCCACTTCCACACGGACATGGATCATTCGGGTAAATTTTCTTTTTCGGCTGCATATTTACTATATTGTTTGTCGGAAGATTTCCCATCGGAACAAAAGACTGCATTGCCGGTGCTACCGGTGTTGTCTTCTGCTCAGATACACGGTTGATCTCATTTGGCGTATATCCACGGAAATCAAGCATTCTTGTGTTATTGTTTACTTCCATCATAATTGGAGCAAAACGTTCCATCTGGCGATCAGAATCAAAAACAATATCACGTTTATTGAATTCTTCCATGATATCAGAAAGCATTCCGTCCATAGAAAACTCTTTGTATACAATGTAAAGAAGTTCTTCTGTCTTTTCTTCCTCAAGATGGAGTTCATCTCTCAGGAAGGACGATAATTTGCGATAAGAAACATCCTGAGAAGGATATCCATGTTTTGCATAATCCAGAATTTCATCTACTGTCGGAATATAGAAATCTCTTTCTCCCTGAAATTCTTCAATTCTCTCATAAAGATTATCCTGTAACACAGCTTTCCAGATCAGTTTATCTCCTTTTACGATACACATACCATCTTTTTCAGCAAGTTCGTTCAGAATATCCATAAATTCTTCATAGCTCACTCTGAAGCCATCACGTTTACGGTACATGCGATACACGATCTTAAGCGGCGCGATTGCATAAATCAATCCCATCATACTTTCACAGGAACGCATCCAGCTGAGTTTGTGGCATTTTTCCTGTAATTCAGGGGTATTCACCTGTTTATAAACAGAAATTACCTCCTGCGGCACTTCTGCATGATTATCACTATAAGCTACGATATATCCTTTATTACTGAACCATTCCAGTTCTTTCCAGTCTTTATGAGTAGCCGGAAAACATTTTCTCTCAGTTGCACGATCAAATGCTTCAATTTCCCATTCATCTGCCTGAAGAAAAATCTCCTTCATGATTTCCGGATTCAAAACTTTTTCTGTAATGTTTTCTGCAAGTTCTTCTTTACTTAAACCATCAATTTCTATATCCAGCTCAATTGCACTGGCAATAAGATCTTCCTTATTATAAGAATTCAGGTAATCTCTGACTTTTGGATTTCTACTGAACGAATTTTCCTGCTGTTCAGGTTCCATCTTCTTTTCCATTTCGGCAACCTTTTTGGCAACTATATCAGCAATTCCAAGAGCACCATATTTCTTTTCCAGCTCTGTATTCTTCGTCTGCATATCTGCTGTCCAGAAATCATCTTCTGCACTTCTGGTTTCTTTAAGAATCTCAGGAGTTCCTGCTTTTTCTTCATCTGTTATTTTCTTTTCAATATCAGTACGATATTCCGGAAGCTCCATTCCTTTTACTCTGAAAGTAAACCATGCCTCTGTATCCAGAAGTTCTGCTATCTGTCTGCCTTTTGCTTCTGCATATTCATAGCTGCCTTTTGTAGCCTCTGCAGTCTGTGCCTCCAGGTTCTGCAGTCTGAGTTTTTTCTGGAAAAATTCAAATTCATAGTTCTCAGTGTCTGCATATTCCAGAATGTCTTCCAACATTGCAGCAAGTTTCGCAAAGTCTGTGTCTGCCGGTACCAGACAGCGTCTCCATACCGGAGGTTTTGTTCCTTTTCTTGTAATTTTTAACTGATAGAATTCCATATGTTCACCCTTTATATGCTTGTTTTTAGAAAACATAAAAGCCGGAACAGATTTTGTCCGCTCCGGCTTCATTATCGTATCTTCAAAACCACATACATGTTGACAACCAACCGAATCAATTCTGACCATGCTTTCTTGGTCAAGCCCTCACCCTATTAGTAGCAGTCAGCTCCATGTGTTACCACACTTCCACCTCTGCCCTATCGACCTCGTCGTCTTCAAGGGGGTTTACTCCTTTCGGATGGGATATCTCATCTTGAGGGGGGCTTCACGCTTAGATGCCTTCAGCGTTTATCC
>OLRB01000506.1_pt1 | contig 26150 bp, 21 predicted proteins | sample 1672751 | NCBI WGS metagenome assembly OLRB01 (sample SAMEA3136720, study PRJEB25190) | human gut metagenome | biome: human gut; feature: human-associated habitat; material: faeces | place: Austria | collected 2013
GAAATAAAAACTCCTATAGCAACTTGTAAATTACTTATTGAAAATAATGATAATGAAGTTACTGAAAGTATAGGAGAAGAGGTAACAAAGGTTGAGGATTATATAGAACAGGTTTTATTTTATGCAAGAAGCAATGCAGTAGAAAAAGATTATTTGATTAAAGAAATTAATTTAAAGAAATCTATTAATGCTGTAATTAGAAAAAATGCTAATACTTTAATTGAAAAACGGGTTAAAGTTGATATTAGGAATGTTGATAAAATAGTATCCTGTGATAGTAAATGGATAGAATTTATTTTAGGTCAAATAGTAAGTAATAGTATTAAATATATGGATAAGAAAGAAAGTGTTTTAAAAATATATAGTGAAAATATGGGGAATGATGTTCTTTTAAAAATATGTGATAATGGAATTGGAATGGATGAAAAGTCTGTAATTAAAGCTTTTGAAAAAGGGTATACAGGTAAAAATGGTAGAAAATTTGTAAAATCTACTGGTATGGGATTGTATTTGTGCAAAAAGCTTTGTGAAAAGTTAGGACTAGGTATAAATATTAAATCAAAGGAAAATGAAGGAACAGAGGTAACTATATTATTGCCTATAAATGATATGATGAAATTTTAGTGCTAAAAGGGAGAGTAAGTTTATGAAGAGTATTGAAACAGAAAGATTAATATTAAGAAAATGGTGTAAAGATGATTATTTAGATATGTATGACTATGGTAGTGATGATAGAGTAGGACCTAATGCAGGGTGGCCTGTACATAAAACTATAGAAGATAGTAAAGAAATAGTTGATATGTTTATAGATGGTGATGAAGAATACGCAGTAGTTTTAAAAAGTGAAAGTAAAGTTATCGGTGGAGTAGGGTTACATTATAAAAAGATTGATAAAAATATGCAAGGTGGAAATGTACGTGAAATAGGATATGTTTTAAATCCTAAATATTGGGGAAATGAATATATTCCTGAAGCTGTTAAAGCATTAATAAAATATGGATTTGAAGAATTAAATTTAGATTTAATTTGGTGTGGTCATTTTGATTATAATTTTAAATCTAAAAGAGTAATTGAAAAATGTGGATTTAATTTTAAGTTTGAAAAGATAAGGGAACTACCGTTATTAGATAATAAAGAAGTTAATGAATTATATTATAATATTTTAAAAGAAGAGTATTTTGATAAAATAAAATTAATGTAGAAAAAATGTTTTTATATCTATGCCTCAGGTAAAATATGTATATTTTACCTGAGGCATATTTTATTAAGGAATTATTAAGAAAATTTAAAATATATAGTAAGATTTTATAGATATAATACAAGGAGTGATGGAAAAAGTGTAGGAGGAAGATACATGAATGTTTTAGAGGTAAATGATTTAAGAAAGTCATTAGGAAAAAGAGAAATTATAAAAGGTGTAAGTTTTAATATAAAGTCTGGAGAAATATTTGGATTTTTAGGACCTAATGGTGCTGGGAAAACTACTACAATAAGAATGTTAGTTGGATTAATTAAACCAACATCAGGAGAAATAAAAATTTGTGGGCATGATTTAAGTAAGGATACAACCAATGCTTTAAGTGAAGTTGGAGCAGTAGTTGAAAATCCAGAGTTATACAAGTATTTATCAGGTAGAGAAAATCTTATGCAAATTGCAAGAATAAGAAAGGTATCTAAAGAAGATGTAGAAGAAACTATAAAACTTGTTGGTCTTGAGGGAAGGATTGATGATAAAGTAAGAAAATATTCTTTAGGAATGAAGCAAAGATTAGGACTAGCAGCGTCCCTTTTATCAAAACCAAAGCTACTAATTTTAGATGAGCCAACGAATGGATTAGATCCATCTGGAATATTAGATTTTAGAGAAGTTGTACAAAAGGCAGCTAAGGAAAGGGGAATGGCTGTATTTGTATCATCTCACATATTATCAGAAGTTCAAAATCTTTGTGATAAAGTTGCATTTATTAATGATGGAGTAATTAAGGCTGTTGAAGAAATAAATTCAGATACAAATTCTATGGATACTGAGAAAGATATAATTTGTCTCGTTTCTAATGATGATAAGAAAATAATTGAAAATGAAGTTAAAAAATTAACTTATGTTTCATCATGTAAAATTAATGATAAGGGATTACAAATAATATTAGAATCTAACTCAACGTCTAAGCTGGTTAAGCATTTAGCATGTAATAATTTTAATATTGAAGAAATCTATAAGGAAAGAAAAGGCTTAGAGCAAAGATATATGGAATTAGTTGAGGGAGGAATAAGATAATGTTATTTACTTTAATAAAAAATGAATTAATAAAACTTATGAAAAAGTCCAAGACATGGATAGTATTTGCACTTTTTGCAGCTTTCATAGCAGTAACTATATTTGCTCAATATAGAAGCGATAAAAATATGAGAGTATGGAGTTCACCAGAGAAACAACTAGAAATGGCAAAGGAAAATTTGAAGTATTATAATGAAGAACTTGAGCTGAATAAAGACACTGATGTTAATCCAGAATATATAACATATTTACAAGAGGCTATAGAAAATTCAAAGGCTCAAATAGAAAACTATGAAGATATAATAAAAAATGGATTAGATGAAAAGGCATGGAAGCTTCAATTAGATCAAATGATTGAGGATAGTAAGCAAATTATAGAAAGTTATAAAAAGTACGATGATGAGTGGTCAAAAAGATATTTAATGGAAGAGCAAGATAATTTAGAAATGTATAATTATCTTAAGGATAATAATATTGAGCCACTTTATGGATGGGAATATGAAGCTTATAACTATATGACTTCACTTATGCAATTTTTAGGAATGGCACTTTTACTTTGTGGGATAGCTGTATTTATGAGTGATATAGTTTCTGGAGAATGTACGCCAGCTACATTAAAATTCCTACTTGTACAACCAGTAACAAGAGGAAAGGTGCTTTTATCTAAGTTTATATCAGTAACAATAACAGTTGTTGCTATGATTTTAGGGGGAGAACTTATAGGATTTGCTTTTGTAAATTTAACTAGTAAACTAGGTGGAGCTAGCTATCCAGTTAATTTAGGAGCTCAATATAATAAGGTTATAAATTCTGAAGGTGTAGCTGAATTAGTTAAAGTTGTAGGATCAGGGCACATGGGAACTAATGGAGAATTGTTTGTTAAAGCTATGTTATTCCAAGGATTATTTATTATAGCAGCTTGTTCAGTAGTATTTTTAATTTCAACTTTAATAAAAAGTAGTATGATAACTATGGCATTATCAGTAGTTGTTACGGTATTTTTAAGTATAGGAAGTCAAGGAATAGATTCACTTAAAGATGTTGCACATTTAATATTTGTAAACTATGGTGATGGAATTAGTGTATTAACTGGAAGTAGTGCATTAGCGTTTAATAATCCTAATATGACAGTTCAAAATGGAATAATAGTTATGATTGCAACTATTGTAATTTCATATACAATTGCGCATATTAACTTTAAAAGAAAAGATATTTTAATTTAATAAAAATAATTATCTTATATTGTATAAGTTGATTAATAATAAATTGTATCAGGAGAAAATATGTATATTTTCATCTGCGATAATTATAAAATACGCACACCACTTTGGTGTGCGATTTTTGTTATATAACAAAAATGTAAGGTTTCTGTTATATAGTTCTATGGATAGAGTATCATATTAATTGTAAAATTTAATCATAGTCAAGGGAAAGTCTTGAAAATATGAACTCAGTGGAGGAAAGTATGAAAAGGGAAGTTTTAAAGGTAAGTAATATAGAAAAATATTATGGAAATAAGAGTAATATAACTAAAGCAATTAATAATATTAGTTTTACAGTAGAAGAAGGAGAATTTATTGGGGTAATGGGTGCTTCAGGAAGTGGTAAAACTACATTATTAAATTGTATCTCAACAATAGATAAAGTAAGCAGTGGACACATTTTTATAAATAATAATGATATTACAAAGTTAAACACTAAAAAAATAGCAAAATTCAGAAGAGAAGAACTTGGATTTATATTTCAAGATTTTAACTTATTAGATACATTAACTTGTTATGAAAATATAGCATTAGCACTAACTATTTCAAGAGTCAATCATAAAGAAATTGATAGTAGAGTTAAAGAAGTAGCAAGTAAGCTTGGGATTATAGAAATATTAAATAAATATCCTTATGAGGTATCAGGTGGACAAAAACAAAGAGTTGCATGTGCAAGAGCAATAATAACTAATCCATCATTAGTTTTAGCAGATGAGCCAACTGGTGCATTAGATTCAAAGTCTGCAAAAATGCTTCTTGAAAGTTTAGAACATTTAAATACAGAATTAAATGCAACTATTATGATGGTAACTCATGATGCTTTTACAGCAAGCTATGCAAGTAGAATTTTATTTATTAAAGATGGAAAGATTTTTAATGAGTTAGTTAGAGGAAATGATAGTAGAAAAGATTTCTTTAATAAGATAATTGAAGTTGTTACCTTACTTGGAGGTGACCAAAGAGATGTATTTTAAATTAGCATTTAGGAATATACAAAAGAGTTTAAAAGATTACACAATATATTTTTTGACCTTAGTATTTGGTGTATGTATATTTTATACTTTTAATTCAATAGAGTCTCAAAGTATAATGATGGAGTTAAGTGACTTGAAGGCTAATGCCTTTGAATTAACAAGTAATATTATTGGAATAGTTTCTATATTTATTTCTTTTATTTTAGGATTTTTAATAGTGTATGCCAATAACTATTTAATTAAAAGGAGAAAAAAAGAGTTTGGTATATATATGACTTTAGGTATGGAAAATAGAAAGCTTTCAAGTATTATATTTATAGAAACTATGTTAATAGGGATAATTTCTTTAGGTATAGGGTTAGTACTAGGGGTATTATTATCACAGGGAATATCTATATTTACGGCCAAATTATTTGAAGTTAATATAACTAAGTTTACATTTGTATTTTCTAAAGCCGCATTTGTAAGAACTATAGGTAATTTTGGACTTATTTATTTAGTTGTTTTAATATTTGATTCTATAACTATTAGAAAAGTAAAGTTAATAGACTTATTAAATGATTCAAAGAAAAATGAAAAGTTAAGAGTTAAAAATATTTGGATTTCAATAATAGTATTTTTAATAAGTATTATAAGCATAGGTGAAGGATATCACATAATATTAAAAAATGGATTGGCTGTTATGGATAGCACAATAGTTAAAGCAATTATATTTGGAGCAGTAGGGACATTTTTATTTTTCTTTTCTTTGTCAGGATTTTTACTTAAGATATTTCAAAGCAATAAAAAGAATTACTTAAAGAACTTAAATATGTTTGTTTTAAGACAAATAAATAGCAAGATAAACACAACTTTTATATCAATGTCTTTTATATGCTTAATGTTATTTGTAGCTATATGCACTTTTTCAGCTGGCTTAGGGATAACTAAGGCTATGAATAGTGATGTAGAAGATTTAACTCAATTTGATGCTAGTTTTTGGTCTTATGATACTGAAGATGTACTAAATACAATTAATGAACAATATGGAGGATTAGATGAAATTATAGGGGAAAAATCACAATATACTAATTATGAAAGTGATTTTACTTATAAAAAGTTCTTTAGTAAAGAGGTAGTTGAAAAAAATAAAAATTTATATCCAATATCACAAGATAGACCAATAAGTATAATTAAGCTTTCTGATTTTAATTCACTTATGAAAATGTTGAATAGAGATGAAATAAATTTAAAAGAAGATGAATATTATGCTTTTGGAGATGTAAGTGAAGTAATTAAAGATATTCAAGAAAATATAAATAATAATGTAGAAGTAGATATAAATGGTACAATATTAGTACCAGCAAATTATAAAGTTATAAGTGCTACAACTTATGATTCAATGATGAAAAATAATATTTGTACAATTGTTGTTAATGATGAAGTTACAGATGGATTAAAAGCTGTATTTTGCAATTTAAATATTAATTTTAAAGGTGATATAAAAGAAGCAGAAAAATATTTAAATGAAAATTTTAGGACACAAGAAAGAGAGGGGAAAGTTTCAGTTTATGGATTAACTAAGAATGAACTTTTAGATAATTCTGTTGGGATAGGAGCAATGATATCTTATTTAGCAATTTATATAGGAATAGTATTTTTAATAACATCAGCAGCTGTTCTTGCACTTCAACAATTAAGTGAATCAGCAGATAATGTTTATAGATATAGAATGCTAAAGAAAATTGGTGTTGATAATGAAATGATTAATAAGTCTTTATTTACTCAAATAGGAATTTATTTTATTGTTCCACTATCATTGTCAATGGTTCATTCTATAGTGGGATTAAAAGTAGCCAGTGATCTTGTTTCTATTTTTGGAAGTGGAAATATTCAATATTATATCTTATTTACAGCTATAGTGTTAGTTGTAGTTTATGGAGGATATTTTATTGCAACATATAATGGAGCAAAGAAAATGATTAAGTAAAGTATTTATTTAGGTTGTTCGAAAAGAACAACCTTTTTTTGTGTGTAAATAAAGAAATTTATATTTTAAGGTGTACTTAAAATTAATTTGGAGATAGTTAAGTTAATTTAACAAAAAGGAATAAATTGTTAAATTAACTTAACTATTTTCTAATACTTACTTAATGTTGCTTAAGTATTCTGATTAAGGAAATAAAAGTTAAGGGGGAAAAACATGGCGGAACAATATCTAAAGTTAAAGGATATAAATGAAAATAATATTAGTAAAAGAGTATCATTAAAAAATAGAAGGGTATTAAAAAGTAAAATGGAACCTTATTTTTATTTAATACCTGCATTTATTATATTTGGGTTATTTGTATTTTATCCATTTATAAAAACAATAATAATGAGTATGTCTACTACTAATATAAGAGGAGAAATTAAGGAATTCGTTGGATTGGAAAACTTTAAAGAAATTTTAACTTCACCGGAATTCTATAACTCAATAGTTGTAACATTTAAATTTGTTTTAATGGTGGCAGCTCCATCTGTAATTATTGGATTTTTACTAGCTTTATTAGCAAATAATAAATTAAGAGGAAATAGAATTTTTGAACTTATGTTTTCATTACCAATGGCAATAGCATCTGCGCCAGCAGCTGTAATCTGGACAATGATTTTTCATCCTACAAATGGAATACTTAATCATGTTTTAGGTACACAAATTGGATGGTTAACAGATTCAAAGTTTGCTCTAATTTCAGTTACAATGGTAACTGTTTGGTTAAATATAGGATTAAACTTTATATTCTTATTAACAGGATTAAGAAATATACCAACTGAGCTTATAGAAAGTGCATCTATAGATGGGGCAAGTTATTTAACAAAAGTTAAGAAGATAATAATACCTATGGTATCTCCACAAATGTTTTTAGTTGTATTTATGAATTTAATAAATGCATTCCAAGCCTTTGGACAAATAAAGTTACTAACACAAGGTGGACCTGGAGATTCAACTAATGTGCTTGTTCATTCTATTTATAGAGAAGCATTTTTCAATGGAAGATTTGAAATGGCATGCGCTCAAGCACTTATATTATTTGTAATAATGATGATAGTGACATTGTTACAATTTAAGTTTGAAAAGAAAGGGGTACATTATCAATAATGAGTAAACGAAAAAGAAATAAAATTATATTAACTGTATTAAGTATAGTTGTTGGATTACTAATTATTTTTCCACTTTTATATGCATTAAGTTTAAGCTTTATGAGTCAAACTGAAATGACACAGTATCCTCATAAAATTATTCCAGGTAAATTAACTTTAGATAATTTTAAAGCTGCATTAAACACAGTACCTCTTTTAAAATTTATAACTAATAGTTTTATTGTTTCTGTATGTGTAACAGTAGGACAAGTTATAACTGCAAGTTTAGCATCGTATGCATTTGCATTTTATGATTTTAAAGGAAAAAATTTATTGTTTTTAATGGTTTTATCAACAATGATGATACCAGCAGAAACTACAGTTATATCAAACTTCTTAACTGTAAGTTCATGGGGGTGGAATGATAGTTTACAAGTTCTTATAGTGCCATTTTTAACATCAGCTATGGGAATTTTCTTGATGAGACAGTTTTATTTAACATTACCAAAGGAAATAAGAGAAGCAGCTAAAATTGATGGGTGTAGCAATTTAAAATTCTTATTTAAGATTTTAATACCAGTGTCTAAGCCAGCAATAGCATCATTATCAATATATGTATTCATTAATACATGGAATCAATATTTATGGCCACTATTAACAATAAATAATGGAAATAACAGAACAGTTCAAATAGGAATAAGTATGCTTCAATACTCAGAAGGAAGTAGTTATGGGGTAGTACTAGCAGGGGCAATATTAATTTTAATACCTTCAGTATTTATATTTATATTAGGTCAAAAGCAACTAGTAAAAGGTATGACGGCAGGAGCAGTTAAAGGATAAAAAGTAAATTAAAAATTTAAAAAAGTGAGGAAAAGGGAATGAAAAGAAGATTATTAGCAATAACGGTAAGTACAATTTTAGGGGTTACGACATTAGCTGGGTGTTCAAATAATTCAGTAGGAAGTAATAAAACAGGGGAAAATACTGAAATAACTTTTTGGCACTCTATGGGAGGAAAAGGTGGAGAAGCTATAAATTCATTAGTTGAAGAATTTAATAATTCACAAGATGAAATTACAGTAGTTGCCGAATATCAAGGAAGTTATGATGATTCTATAAATAAACTTAAAAGTTCAGCATTAAGTAATTCAGGACCAGATGTTATGCAATTATATGATATCGGAACTAAGTGGATGATTGATAGTGAATATGCTATACCAATGCAAGATATGATAGATAAGAACGGTTATGATACAGCTTCTTTAGAAAAAAATATATTAGATTACTATACTATAGATGGTAAGTTATATTCAATGCCATTTAATAGTTCAACTCCTATTTTATTTTATAATAAGACCGCATTTGTAGAGGCTGGTTTAACAGAGGATGATATTCCAACGAATTTTAATGAAATAATAGATGTTGCTAATAAATTAGCAATTAAAGATGGAAATCAAGTTTCAAGATATGGATATGCAATGCAAATATATGGATGGTTTTTTGAGCAATTCTTAATAAAGCAAGAATTAGATTATGCTAATGAGGGAAATGGAAGAGAAGGAGATGCAACAGAGGTTGTATTTGATAATAATGATGGAGCATTAAACATAGTAGAGGGATGGAAGTCACTTGTTAACTCTGGTGTTGTTGGAAACTTTGGTAGAGATGGTCAAAATACATTAGATGCATTTTCATCAGGAAACGCTGCAATGATAGTTGCTTCAACTGCTAATTTAGGTGATTTAAAGAGCAAGATAGGTGATAGCTTTGAATTAGGAACAGCATATTTCCCAGCTGTTTTAGAAGGTGATGAAGGTGGAGTATCAGTTGGAGGAGCATCTTTATGGATAATGGATAAGGGGGATGATGAAAAGGAAGATGCTGCTTTTGAATTTATAAAGTTTATGGTATCAGCTGAATCACAAGTTAAATGGGCACAAGCAACAGGATATTTCTCAGTTTCAACAGATGCTTATGAATTACCAGAAATGGTTGAATATTTAGAAGCAAATCCAGAATTTAAAACAGCAATAGAGCAATTAAGAGAAAATAATAATAAATCAGGTGCTGTTTTAGGAGTATTCCCAGAAGCAAGAGCAGCTATAGAAGAAAATATAGAAAAAGTACTAAATAATGAAATAACAGCGCAAAATGCAGTAGATAATATGGCAAAAACAATTAATAGTGCATTAGAAAAGTATAATAAGTCAAATAATTAAAAAATATAATGAAGCAAATCATCAAGGGAGGAAAAGATGAAAAAAACTATTTTTTTTGATGTAGACAATACATTAGTTTGTAGAGAAAAAAATATTATAAGTGATCATACTATTAAAGCAATAAATATGTGTAAAAATAATGGAGTTAATGTAGCTATAGCAACTGGTAGATCTTTAGCTATGGTAAAGCAGGAAAATCTCTATAAAATGTTTAATACTATAGTAAGCGCTAATGGATCATTAATTACTGTAAAGGATAAGGTTATCTATAAAAAGTATATGAAGCAAGAGAGCGTACAAGATATAGTACAATATTTTGAAGAAAATGATATACCATATTGTTTACACATGTTAGATAAAAGTGTTGGGAAAACAGAATATCAGTGGGTTAAGGAATTTTCAATGAAGTATAATATGAAAATAGAAAAATTAGAAGATGTAGTATTAAAAAATATAAGCAAATACGAGGTTTTTCAAATAAATGCAAATATAAAAAGTAAAGATATTTCTAAAATTATGAAAAAATATAGTATATTTAAGTTTGTTGAATTAGTAGATATAAAAGAAGGATATGATATATTTAATAGTGAATGTAATAAAGGAAGTGCAATTAAATATATTAGAAATAGCATTAATGATAAAAATATTAAGTATTATGCTTTTGGAGACGGTTTTAATGATTTAGAAATGTTTGAGGAAGTAGATTATTCAGTTGCAATGGGAAATGGATGCGATGAATTAAAAAAGAGAGCAGATTTAGTAACTGATAATATTAATGATCATGGTGTGTATAATGCATTAAAAGCATTAAAAATAATATAAATATTTTGAGGTGAAGTTGTATGATAAATTTTGCACATAGAGGGGCAAGTAAGTATTATCCTGAAAACACTATATTATCAATAAAAGAAGGCATAAAAACAGGAGCAACTGGTTTAGAAATTGATGTTCATAAGAGTAAAGACAATAAACTTGTTGTAATACATGATGAAGATATTGAAAGAACATTTATAGGAAAAGGGTTAGTAAAGGATTATACCCTTAAAGAACTTAAGGGTTTTAAGTGTAGAAATAAGAATTTTGAAGATAACTTAGAGTGTAGAATTCCTACTTTAGAAGAGGTTTTAGAGTTAGTTAAAGCTTCTAGGGTAATATTAAATATAGAACTTAAAACTGATGAAATACATTATGAGGGAATTGAAAAAGATGTAATAGATTTAGTTAACAAGTATGAGTTAAAGAATAGAGTAATATTATCTAGCTTTAATCATGAGTCTATAAAAATTTCTAGAGAAATTGATAGTGAGTTTAAAACAGGATTATTATATTATCAGCCTATAAAAGATGTAGTTAATTATGCTAAGGATTTTGGTGCAAATGCAATTCACCCAGATATTAGATTAGTATCAGAAGCGCTTATTAAAGAAGCTAAAGAAAATAATATAGATGTAAATATTTATACTGTGAATAGTCCAATCTTAATGAGAAAATTAATTTCAGCAGGAGTAAGTGGAGTATTTACCGATTATCCAGACTTGTTACAGGAAATAATAAATAATGGATAAATAAAAGATAAAAGTAATAACTCTGATAGAAAACTAAAAGTTTTCTATCAGAGTTATTACTTTTTATTTATTCAATATAAAGTTTGTTGAAGATATTACATTTAATTAGAAGCTGATAAAGTTCCAACTGATGATTTCTTTTCAAGCTCTAATAATATAGGTTTATCATAAATTGTTAATATAAAACAAAGTATACTTGGTATAAATAGTACTAACAGAGCATGTATTTTAGCAACAAGGAAAAGTGCTATTAATGTAACAATTATTTTTAATAAAGTTATATAGAATTTCTTTATTGAATAGTAAAAAGATAATGCAACAATATCTCTTAATTTCATATGAAATCTACAATTAATAGGAAATGCATAAAGACCTAATATTAATACAAAAATTCCTAATATTAAAAATATTATATGAAGTCCACTTGAAGACATATTTAAATAAAAATACTGAAAATCTACAAAGAAGATAGTTAATAATAATAATTCTACAAACCATAATTTAAAGTTAGACTTAAATTGAGTTTTATAAGAGTTAAAAAAGTAAGAGGTGAATGAAATATCTTTTTCTCTAACTATTTCAGCCATTGTAGAGTATAAAGCGCCTAAAGCTGGTCCAAATGGAATTAAGCAAATAAATAATAAAGCTATACTAAATAGACTAGCATTATATGATGTTAGTGTATAAAAAAATATAAGTGGTATATTAAGGAGAATAAAATAAAGTCCTCCTAATAAAAGCCAAGTTATATAATTAATAATTGAAAAAAGTGGTTTGTCATAAAATTCTTTTTGTTTACCCATAGTTTAATACCTCATATTTTAATCATTTTTTTCTATTTCTTTAATTGGTGGAATTTTAATAATGACTGTAGTACCATAATTATAAACACTTTTAAATGAAAGGCCATAATTATCACCATATAACAGTTTAATTCTTTTGTTGATATTTTTTAAGCCATAACCACTACCTTTTGAAGAGGTAAGCTTATTATCGATTAGTTCTTTAAGTTTATCTTCAGTCATTCCTATACCATCATCAGAAATTGTTAGAATCACATCTGAGTTAATAGAATATCCTAGTATAGAAATAGTGCCAGTTCCCTCACCTTTACCCAGAATTCCATAATTAATAGAATTTTCAATAATAGGTTGTAAAGTAATCTTTGGAATTAAATAATCATTAATAGCTTCATCAACATTAATTTTTAATGAAATTCTATTGTTATATCTCATATTTTGAATGTTTACAAATAATGTTGCATGCTGTAGCTCATCTTTTATAGGAACTAAGTCCTTACCCTTGTTTAAAGAAAGCTTATAAAATTTAGCTAAATTTTTAACTGCATGGCTAATTTCAGAGTTCATTTTTTTATATGACATCCAATTAATCATATCTAGGGTGTTATATAAAAAATGAGGATTAATCTGAGATTGTAAAGCCTTTAATTCAGCATTTTTTACACTCTTACCAAGTTTGTATTGTTCATCAATTAATATAGACATTTTACCAATCATATAATTGTAACTATCAATTAATTCTCCTAATTCATCATTATCATTATGATCAATATAATGACTAAAGTCACCGGATTGAACACAACGCATCCCTTTAACTACTTTATTTAATCTTTTATTTATATATTTTATGAAATAAAAAGCTAAAGCTATAGAAGTTCCACCACAAATAACTACTATAATGAAAAGATAGATTCTTTGAGAATTTATAGCAGCAATAATACTTGATTCTGGTAATAAGGTTACCAAATACCAATCTGTTTTATCTATTAAAGACGATTTAACATAAATTTTTGAATTATTAACTTTAGTAGTGGAAAACTTATTATTTATATTTGCAAAATCTTGAATTTGATTTATATCAGTTATATATTCAATATTTTGATTTTTTTCTTCGGATGAACAAATTATGATTCCTTCAGAATTAATTATATAGCTAACAGTATTAGGTACAGAATTAATTTTATTGATAATATCGCTAATTAGAGATTTTTTAAAGGTAAGCTTTAAATAACCTATATTTTCAGCAAAATTATCAGGGCTTTTTATAGTTTTAAAAAGTGAGAGTGTATCAGATGGTAGTGGATTATAAGTAGTAAAATAAGAACTAGGTCCCCAAATAAATCGGGCATTAGTACTATTTATTGAATTTATAGCTTTAGTACCATCTAATATATTCATACTAAAAATATTTTTATTATCATTCTTGTAAATAAAATTATCATTAACATATAAACTTACATTAGAAACTTCAGATTCATCTTCGTATGATGAAAGAAATAATCTTAAATATGATAAATGACTTATTTGGTCAGATAGTAAATAATTATCAGGATCATTCCTAAGTATTGTTACAATGTTTTCATCAATAGCTAATGTATTAGAAATATCAAAGATTCTATATAGTTTATAAGTTATAAAATCAACAGATTGTTCAAAGGCCTTTTCAGTAGAATTTAATAAATTACTTTCAATGATATTGGACATTTTAGCATAAGAGTATCCAAATAAAGCTGTTAAAGGAACTAATATTAAAATACAATAAGTTAATAGAAATTTTTGTATTAAATTTAGTTTCCTAAAAAAAGTAATTTTATTTATAATATAATCTTTCATTATGTGAATTTACGCCTATATTCAGAGGGGCTATAGCCGACTTCCTTTTTGAAGATCTTAGCAAAATAATTGCCATCTCTATAGCCAACACTTGAAGCAATTTCATTCATTTTTATTGAAGGGTCTTGTAATAAAGTTTTTGCCTTGTCTAATCTATATTCAGTGATATATTTATTTACAGTAGTATTAGTATGATCTTTAAAAATTACGCATATATGTGCTGGTGTTAAAAATATATTTTTACTTATTTCCTCTAGGGAAAGATTAACATCAGCATAGTTTTCATGGATAAATTTTAAAATGTTTAATATAGGTTTATTATTGTTATTTTTTTCTTCTAATAATTTAAAGAAATTATTTATTTTATCTATAAGGTAACTATTAATTTCAAAGATAGTATTCAGTTGCAATATATCTTCAAATAGACTGTTACTATCTATATGAGTTGAGATATCAATTTTTCTATCATTTGAAAAGTTAATAAGTTTTAGCAGTAAATTATAATAGATATCCTTTACATAACTTATAGAGGTGCTTGGATAATTTTTAATTTCATTTGTTAATTCTTTAGTTAATAAAAGTAAACTAGACTTATCTTCATTAACTAAATATTTTTGAAAATCATCATAGATATCATTATTAAGTACATAAATTTTAGGATTAAAATTTTCTAAATAAATTACGGAATTATGATTATAAAAGAATGCAGAGTTAACTATTTTAATAATATCAGTATAAGCATTTTTAATATCATATATATTGTTGAAAATATTTCCTATACAGAAGTTTAAAGGTGTAAAGTTATTTATATATTCACTAACCGAAAATAGCAATGAATTAAATTCAGAATTAGATATTAATGATTTTATAGTATTTTTAAGAAATAAATTAATAATAATTTGTTTTTTATTAATAAACGATATCAAAGATTCCATATTGTAAATAGAAATTAAGTTTTGTAAATTAGAAATAATTAAGTTTTGATCAATATTAATACAATTAATTAAATTCAAACAAACGATTACAGAAGGCTTGTCCAATAATGACAAGTAGTAGTCAGAATTATAATGAGAAGATAAAAGTAAATTTATTTCATCATTAGTAATTGAATTAATTAAATCTAACACTATATTATCTTTAATGTTTTTATATATTATTTTTGATTTTTGAGCTTCTGTGACAGCATTTCTAATTGAAATTTCTAATTCATCTAAATCAATAGGCTTTTCTACATAGCTTATTGCTTTAAGGTGAATAGCTGATTTTAAATATTCTTTATCTGAAAAACCACTCATAAATATAATAGAACAATTAGGATATAATTCTCTAACCTTAAAAGATAATTCTATACCATTTAAACGAGGCATTCTTACATCGGTTAATAAAATATCTGGTTCAAAATCTTTTATAATTTCTAATGCATTTTGACCATCATATGCTTCTCGTACTTCACTGATATTTAAAGCCTTCCATGGAATTGTTTCTAATATACCCTGACGTGTAAAACTTTCATCATCTGCAATTAAAAGTTTGACCATATATATACCCCCTATATCAAATATGTTAAAATTATACCATTATTGTTAGAATTTATTCAACAATAAACATAAAATACAAAAATTATTCAATTTGGTTTTATTTAAGATTATAATAAATGGTAAGTCAAAATAAAAAAGATAATAATATTTTACTAGTATCTAATTATTTTACCAATAAATATTACTTATGTAGATGTTATCATTATATCAGTTGATGAAAACGATAACTTATAAGGGGGATATATATGGAGAAAGGGTTAGATAGCAAAAAAATTAAAAATGGATTTTTTTCGAAAAACAAAAATAAGGAAAATACTTTGTATGAGGAATCTTCTTTTGTAAGGCAATTTAAAAGAAATAGGATATTATTACTGATGCTTGTACCAGCAGTTACTTATTTCTTACTATTTAGTTATTTGCCTATGACAGGTTCAATTGTTGCATTTAAGAATTATAATTTTAGAGATGGTATTTTTGGAAGTCCATGGGTTGGATTTGACAATTTTAAATATTTCTTTATTTCAGGACAAGCTTGGACTGTAACCAGAAACACTATATTTTATAATATATTGTTTATTGTTATTAATACAGTTCTTCAAATGGGGCTTGCGATATTAATTTCAGAAATTGGTGGAAAGTTCTTTAAAAAGATTACACAAACAGCAATGTTTTTACCATATTTTATTTCATGGGTTGTTGTTGGAATGATTGCTTACAATTTTTTAAATGTTGAGCATGGAACAATTAATACATTAATTGCAAAGCTTGGAGGAGAGAAAATTAATTTCTATGGAACAACATGGGTTTGGCCATTTATATTAGTATTTTTCTCAGCATGGAAAAATGTTGGATATGGAACAGTGCTATATCTAGCAGCAATAATGGGAATTGATACAGAAATATATGAAGCAGCTCAAATTGATGGAGCAAATATATTCCAAAGAATTTTCAAAGTAACAATTCCTTGTTTGGTACCGACTTTAATAATATTAACATTATTAGCAGTGGGAAATATCTTTAGAGGAGATTTCCAAATGTTTTATCAACTTGTAGGTAATAATGGACCATTATTTAATGCAACAGATGTTATAGATACATTCACATTTAGGTCTCTTATTCAATCAGGAGAAGTTGGAATGTCAGCAGCTGCTGGATTATATCAATCAGTATTTTGCTTTATAACAATAGTATTTACTAATTTCTTAGTTAAGAAATATGATCCAGATTACTCATTATTCTAGGAGGTAAAATATGAAGAAGTCAAAAGATATAAAAGTATTTAATATTTTAAGTTATACACTAATTGCACTAGTAGCAATAATATGTTTAATACCATTTTTAATGGTTGTAGTTGGATCTTTCACTGCAGAAAAAGAAATCATTGCAAATGGTTTCTCTTTCTTCCCAAAGGAATTGTCATTAGAAGCATATAAAACTGCATTAAAGGAACCAATGGCAATACTTAGGGCATATGGAGTAACAGCAAGTTTAACTGTAATTGGTACAGCAATTGGATTATTTATAGTAGCGATGACAGCATATGTATTACAAAGAAAGGACTTTAAGTGGAGAAATAAAGTATCATTTTTCTTCTACTTTACAACATTATTTAGTGGTGGATTAGTTCCATGGTATATTTTAATGGTAAAATATTTAGGTTTAAAGGATAGCTATTTATCTTTATTGTTACCACCATTGTTAAGTGTTTTCAATATAATTATTATGAAAAGCTATATGAGTGGAATTCCACAAGCATTAACAGAATCAGCTAAAATAGATGGGGCAGGAGACTTTACTATATTTATGAAGGTAATATTACCATTAGTCAAACCAGCACTTGCAACTATAGGAATGTTTATTGCATTAGGATATTGGAATGACTGGTATAATTCAATGTTATTTATAAATAATGAAAATTTATATTCATTACAATATTATTTATATAAGATTGTAAACAATATCGAAGCATATAAAACAATACTAGCACAAGCTGGTGGTGGAACTTCATTAGGTTCTACAATAAATATGCCAAGTGAGTCTTTAAAGATGGCATTAACAATTATAGTAACTGGACCAATTATATTAGTTTATCCATTTATTCAAAAATACTTTGTTAGTGGTGTAACTATAGGAGCGGTTAAAGGATAAAGATTAATAAAAAATACAAAAAGGATAAATACCAAAAGGGTTTATTTATAAATGAGTTATGAGGGGGATTTTAAAATGATAAGAAGGTCAATAAAAAAATTAGCAGCTATAGGTTTAAGCGTGCTTATGTTAAGTTCATTTATGGTAGGATGTGGGTCAAAAGGATCCGATGATAAAAGTGTAGCATCAAATTCTTCAGAATTAAAAGAAGTTAAATTGAAAATGTACTTAATAGGAGATAAACCAGCAGATTTTGATGAGGTTTATGCAAAGGTTAACGAAAAGATGAAGGAAGAAATAAATGCAACTTTAGAAGTGAATTTTATTCCTTGGTCAGATATGACAACTAAGTATCAACTATTATTCCAATCAGGTGAAGATTTTGATTTAATATTCACAGCTGCAGGGTGGGGATATTATAGCCAAGTTGCAACTAAAAATGGATTCTTAGAGTTAACAGATGACTTATTAAAGGAATATGCTCCACAAATTTATGCTAATGAACCAGCAGATGCATGGAATCAAGCAAAAATTGATGGGAAAGTATATATGGTTCCAAATGATAGAAATGAATATGGTACAAACGTATTTGCTTATAGAGGAGATTTAGCAAGCAAATATGGATTTGAATCAATTACAGGTTATGATGAACTTGAAGCATTTATGGATGCTGTAGCACAAGGTGAATCAGGAAATGGAATTAAGGTTATGGCTAATGGTGGGGGACAAAATTTACAATGGCCATATATGATTGAAAGATATGGATTCTCAACTGTTAGTGGAGCTCCAACACCATCGATTGGATATGATGTTAATGATACATCAGGAGAAGTATTTGCCTTTGTTGATACTCCAGAATATATGGAATATGTAACGAAAATGAAGGAATTTGCTGATAAGGGTTATTGGGCAGCAGATTCAATTTCAAGCCAAGCTACTAGAGATGAAGATTTCGTAGCAGGAAAAACTGCAATAATGACTTGGAATCTTAGTACTGTAGCAAATAGAACTGTTGAAATGAATGCAGCTAATCCAGATTGGAATGCAACATTACTTGATTTAAGTGAAGGAGTTAACAGAGTTGTTCAACCTTATACAAACAATGGTATTGCAATAAATGCTAATTCAAAAAATCCTGAAAGAGCTTTAATGGCAATTGAATTATTAAGATATGACGAAGAAATTAATAACTTAACTTGGTATGGTATTGAAGGTGAGCATTGGGAAAATTCAGCTGAAGGTGAATATACTTCTTTAGAAGGAAGTGATGCATTCCCAGCAGGTGAAGTTTGTCCGTGGGGATGGTATACTACTAAATTTGCTCGTACTTCATCTACTGAACCAGAAATAGTTCAAGAAACTATCACTAAGTGGAGTGACAATTATACAGTTTCTAATCCTTTAGCTGCATTTTCATTTGATGATTCTAATGTTAAAAATGAAATGGCAGCAGTAGGTAATGTTATTACTCAATATGGAGTACCTCTAGATTTAGGAATGGTTGATGATGTAGAAGCTGGTGTTAAAGAGTTTAGAGAAAAATTAACACAAGCTGGATTTGATAAGATATTAGAAGAATGTCAAAAACAAGCCACAGAATTTGTTAAATCATATAACTAAGATTCTAAATCTTTGATTTAGTTAATCGAAGTTACACCTACGAACAACGTGAGTAGTGTGTTTCATATAAAGATTCTAAATCTTTGATTTAGTTAATTGAAGTTACACTGTGTGTCTCATTTAAAATAGCCTTCTCACTATTAGTAATGCTCATAGTAATTATTATGGGCAAAGCTACACCTACGAGCATAAGTAAGTAGCGTGTTTCCAGTTTAAAATAGGCAGATGATTAAGATTTATAAAAATTATAGTCATCTGCCATTTTTAATAAAGAGATATAAAAAGTAAGAGAAATTAGTGCAATCAAATATATGGAAAGTGAGAATTTGTAGAAAATAAGATTAATTTAAAAATATCAAAATTTTAGATAAGAAGAAGTATGCAATAATTAAGCGGTATTGGAGGAATATAAAATGATTAAAAAATTTAAACCTGTTAATGAAAAGGTTAAAGGTTTTTTACACGGAGGAGATTATAATCCAGATCAATGGTTAGATTATCCTGAGATATTAAAGGAAGATGTAAGATTATTGAAATTAGCACATTGTAATTGTGTGTCTATAAATATTTTTGGGTGGAGCGCAATAGAGCCCGAAGAAGGTAAGTATACTTTTGAATGGCTTGATAAAGTTATGGATGATATGGCCGCGGCAGGGGTTCATGTAATTTTATCTACTCCAAGTGGAGCAAGACCAGCTTGGATGTCAGAAAAATATCCAGAAGTTTTACGTGTTTGGTCAGATAGAAGGAGAATACTTCATGGACAAAGACATAATCACTGCTTTACTTCACCAATATATAGAGAAAAGACTTCAGAAATTAATAGAATATTAGCAGAAAGATATAAAGATCATCCTGCACTTATAATGTGGCATGTATCTAATGAGTATGGTGGAGAGTGTCATTGTAATCTTTGCCAAGAAGCTTTTAGAGAATGGTTAAAAGTTAAATATGAAAATGATTTAGAAAAATTAAATAAAGCATGGTGGACAGGATTTTGGAGTCATAAATTTACTAGTTGGTCACAAATAGAAAGTCCAGCACATCATGGTGAAGAGTTTGTTCATGGACATAATCTTGATTGGAAGAGATTTGCTACAGATCAAACTATAGATTTCTATAAAAATGAAATAGCACCAATTAGAGAAATAACACCTAATATACCTGTTACAACTAATTTCATGGGTGATTATCCAAGAATGAGTTTATTTAATGGATTAGATTATTGGAAGTTTGCTAAAGAAGTGGATGTTGTATCATGGGATGATTATCCAGCATGGCATAATAATTTTGAAAAGACATATGATACTGCAGCTAATGTTAGTTTTGTACATGATGTATATAGAACATTAAAGGGCGGACAACCATTTTTAATAATGGAAAGTACTCCAAGCTTAGTTAACTGGCATAAGGTAAATAAAACTAAGAGACCAGGAATGCATTTATTATCATCACTTCAAGGTGTGGCACATGGAGCAGATTCAGTTCAATACTTCCAATGGAGAAAAGGAAGAGGAGCATCTGAAAAATTCCATGGAGCAGTAGTAGATCATTGTGGACATGAAAATACTAGGGTATTTAGAGAAGTTACAGAAGTAGGGGAAACATTAGAAAAATTAACTGAAATACTTGGAACTAGTGTAGAACCAGAAGTAGCTATAATTTATGATTGGGAAAATAGATGGGCAATAGATGATTGCCAAGCACTTAAAAATGATAATAAGGGATACTTTGAAGCTGTTGAAGATTATTATAAGGTGTTTTGGAGAAAAGGAATTCCTGTAGATGTAGTTAATATGGAGTGTGATTTTTCTAAGTATAAATTGCTTGTGGCACCAATGTTATATATGATAAGACCAGGTGTTGCTGAAAGAATAACAGAGTTTGTTAAAGATGGTGGTACTTTAGTTACAACTTATTTCAGTGGATTAGTTGATGAAAATGATTTATGCTTCTTAGGGGGATTCCCAGGACCACTAAGAGAAGTTACAGGAATTTGGGCTGAAGAAATTGACACATTGTATGATTCAGATGTAAATTATTTAGAGTTTAAAGATAGTAATGAGTTAGGTGCTAAAGGAAGTTATAAATTAAGAGATTATTGTGATGTAATTCATGCTGAAACTGCAGAAGTATTAGCAACTTATAAAAATGATTATTATGCTGGAATGCCTGCATTAACAGTAAACAATTATGGAAATGGTAAGGCTTATTATATAGCAGCAAGAACTAATAATGATTTTGATACTGAGTTCTTTACTAAAATAATAAATGACTTAGAAATTAAACCTGTAATTAATACTGAATTACCTATTGGAGTAACAGCTCAAATGAGAACTGATGGTGAAAATGATTATGTATTTGTTATGAATTTTAGTGAAGAAAATAACACTGTTGTTTTAGATGATAATAAGTATGTTGATATGCTTACAAATGAAGAAGTTAGTGGGGAATTAAAGTTAAATAAATATGGTGTTAAAGTATTAAAAAGATAGTAGAAAATTATATATACGTTGAATGAAGTATTAAGGTTAGTATTAAAAGGAATGCTAACCTTATTTCTTTAAAAATTATTATATCTAAAGTTAAATGTTAGAATAGTATTTTATTCACGGGTACTTCAATAAAAAATTCTTAGTTTCATTTTGATTTATAAAAATATAAATAAATTTATTCTCTAAAATCTAAGCTTAATACATTAGTTTAACAAAGTAATTATTTAGGATATAATATAGATAAGTGAGTAAAAATAATGAGGTTTATATGGATAAGGGAGAATTTATTAAGGCAATTAGTAAACATAATGAAATTATAGCTATATGTGAATTCGGAAGTTATGGTACAGATGATTGGATAAAAGATAGAAGTGATATAGATTTACTTGTTGTAACTGCACCGAAAGTTACTTTTTTAGATACATTTGATATAGAAGATGAAATAAAGAAAATAGCTAGTAAGTTTTATAATTATAACAATATTCATTTGACCTTTGTATTATTTAATGATTTTGGAAATAAATATGCACGTATGGCAGTAGATAGCGATAATAAGTATATATTAAAAGAAGAAAGATGGTATGATTTTAATCATTATGTTTTAAAAGCTGCACGAAATAATGAAAAGTTAGAAAAAACTTTAAAAATAGATGAACAGTACAGTTACTTTGGAGGTATTATTGATGAATCCATACTATAGATATAAGAAAGAAAAGTTTTTAGAAAAATATCAAAGTGCATATGATAATTTAGAAGACCTTAAAGAGGCAATAGCTGAATATAAAAAAATAATAGTAGAATTATGAGAAGAGCAATGTTTGCATTTTTTCAAGATTTCACTGAATATATAGTTGATATGTGTGAAAGTTATATAATAGTTAATGATGGAAAACTAAAAAGTTCAATATCGGCTACAGGACTTATTGATAAAGCATGGGAGATGGGTTTTTTTGATGATAAGCTTAAAGGATATCTTTCAATGGCTGTAAAGCTAAGAAATAGATATACTCATGATTATTATATAAGAGAAGAGAGTGAAAAGTTAATAGAGGAATTTTGCTTTAATAGATTAGCTTACTTAGATATATTTTTAGGGGAAAATAAAGATAAAGTTATTCTAAAATATAAGGATAAAGAATAGATAAAATAATATTAAAATGTAAAAACACCTTCAATATTAATTTTTAATATTGAAGGTGTTTTTTGATACAAAAGGAATACAGTTGGTAGCATAACATAAAATTTATCATAGCATGTAGTATATTACTTCTAAATATAATGGGGGAATGTATGAAGAAGAAGTTATTATCAATATTTTTAAGTAGCGTAATAATAGTAACATTGTTATGTACAAGTATTTATGTTAAGGCCGAAGGTAATGATGAGGCCGGGACTAGTAGCGAATCAGAAGAAGTTTTAGATATGGGGGAGGAGGATACTAAGGATAAGGATATACAATTAAATGAAGGTGAAGTATATCAAGATGGGGAAAATGTTAGTGACGAAAATAATTTAAATCCTGGTGATTATGATTCCAATTTATTTAAAATAGTACTTTATACTTTAGGTAAATTATCAGATGAATCTATAAAAAAAGATGAATTAAAAGCAATAACTAAGATAGATATAGAAGCATTACAAAATGAGCATAGTGATTTAGAAAATATAGAGATAAAGTCATTTTCTTTATTAAAGGAAATTAGCAACTTAAAAGAAATAAATTTAGGAAATGTTAAATGTGAGAATATAGGAGAGTTAAAAGAAATCACTACATTAGAAATAGTAAAGGTAAATGGAAATGTAGTAGAAAAAGGTTCGTTAGGAAGTGTTTCAGAAGAAAATATACAAGAGGTTACAGAACCAATTATTGAAAATCAAGTAGTAGATAATAATGAGGCAGAGAACTCTGAAATTAATAGTGATGAGAATACATCAGATTCATCAGTAATAGAAGAAGAGCCAAGTGATGAAGTTATAGACAATAGTGAAAATAAAGAGTATACAGAGGAAGAACCAACAGATAGCAAGGATGAAGATAAATCAAATGAAGGAGCAGTTGTAACAGGAGATGAGTCTGAAAACTTACCTATAATAGATGCTAATGATAAAACAATAAATGTTGGTGATAAGTTTGATCCACTAGATGGAGTAACTGCTAAGTCAAATAATGGAGAAGATTTAACAGATAAAATTGAAATAAAAGAAAATGAAGTAAATCCAAATGAGCAAGGAAAATATAAGGTAACTTATTACGTAAAAGATAATGATAATAAAGAAGCAACTAAAACAATATCAATAACAGTACAAAAAGGTGAAGAAGTAGTAAATACATTACCAATAATAAATGCAGAAAATAAAACAATAGAATTAGGAAATAAATTTAATGAGTTAGATGGTATAAAAGCAATTGATGAAGAAGACGGAGATATAACTAATGATATTATTGTTGTATCAAGTAATGTTGATGTCAATAAAGAAGGAGTATATGTAGTAACTTATGAGATAAAGGATAAAGATGGAGGTAAGACAAGGAAAACTATTGAAGTTACAGTTGTTAAACCCTTAGAAAAAGAAAATGAGGCTCCATATATAAATGCAAGTGATAGAACTATTAAACAAGGAGAAAGCTTTAATCCATTAAATGGAGTAAATGCATATGATACTGAAGATGGAGATTTAACTTCAAAAATAAGAGTTATTGAAAATATGGTTGATATAAGTGTAGTAGGAAAGTATTCAGTTACTTTTGAAGTAAGTGATAGTGCTGGGTATAGAGTTACTAAGGAAATATATATTAATGTTGTACCAAAAAGTAATACAAGACCAATTATATATGCTGATAATATAACAGTAGCTTTAGGTGAAAAGTATAATCCATATGCAATGGTAAGTGCTTCAGATAAAGAAGATGGAGATATAACAGGAAAGATTATAGTAGTATATAATTATGTTAATGTATATAAAGAAGGCATATATAAAGTTGGATATAAGGTTACTGATAGCATGGGAACTTCAGCATCTTGTGTAATTAAAGTAAAAGTTAAAAATTTTAATAATGGAAATAAAGTAACTTCAACAGGAGATGTACCAGTTATATACTGCAATGATATTTCTATAGCATTAGATACGAAATTTAATCCATTAGAGTGGGTAGCAGCAACTGATAAAGAAGATGGAGATATAACTAATAAGGTTATGGTTATATATAATAATGTTGATACAAGTATTGAAGGTAATTATCATGTAACTTATGAGATTATTGATAGTAATGGAAACAAGGTAAATAAAGCAATGATGGTTGTTGTTGAATCAGAAGATAAGATGAGTGGAGAAAATAAACCACCAATTATTAATGCGAATGACATTACATTAGAAAAAGGTAGATATTTTGATCCATTAGATGGTGTTACAGCATTAGATGATGAAGATGGAAATTTAACAAATAAGATTATTGTTAAAGAAAATGAAGTGAATGTAAGCAAAAAGGGAGTATACAAAGTAACTTACGAAGTAACTGATAGTAAGGGGTTAGTTACTACAAAAAGTATTAGTGTTACAGTTGACGGCGGAAGTGGTTTTAATAGTAATTCAACGATAATTAAAATTATTATAGGATTATTAGTCATTATAACAGTAAGTGGATCAGCAACAGCAATTATAGTTAATAAGAAAAAGAAGTAGTTTAAATTATTTTTCAAAAATAGATGCATTTATAAAAATAACTTGATTTATCATCTGTTTTATTATTTAATGAGATATATAATTGAATAATAAAGAATTTAGGTTTTAAAATTATAGATTTTTAGTATTATAATTTTAAATTAAAAGGGAAAGTGGTTAAATGCCACTGCAGCCCCCGCTACTGTAATAATGGACAAATCTCTAAATAAATCCACTGGTGGTTAAAAACTGGGAAGGTATGAGAAGAGGATGAAGTTAAAGCCAGGAGACCTGCCTAAATTTTAATCTATACTTCGGTGGGAAGGTAAGGATGATATGATAGAAAGTTAAGTAAGAGGTTTCAAGTGATAAGTTTAGAATTAAGGACTAAATTTAGCTTAGGATGAATTTACAGAAATTTATTTTAAGAAACTCCAAAAGAGGTTTTAAAATTAGTTTGTTACTTGTAACTTGTTGTTTGTTACTAACTAAATTGAAGAAAAGTGAGAAATACTTTTTTCAATTAGTAGTTTTGAGTTGTTTTAGTAGTTAAGGATAACTAAAACTAAAAACTACTAACTGTATAATTTTGGTTATATTGTGTTGTCTTTTAAGCACCCTAATTGAAGGGTGCTTTTATTTTTTTATTATAAAGTAAT
>OLRB01000510.1_pt1 | contig 26007 bp, 19 predicted proteins | sample 1672751 | NCBI WGS metagenome assembly OLRB01 (sample SAMEA3136720, study PRJEB25190) | human gut metagenome | biome: human gut; feature: human-associated habitat; material: faeces | place: Austria | collected 2013
GTGGCGCGAGGCGCAAGTCGGACGGCAGTTCGAGGCGCAAGCTGGACGGCGGCAGCGAAACAACGGGCGACGCGAGAGTCGGCGGCGGGGTGACGGACGGCACAGGGGTCGGCGGCGCTTTGAGCAACGGCCGTGTGAAGCGCGAGTCAGACGGCAACACCTCAGGCGATTTCGTCCACAGCAACGCATCGCACGAGCAGCTGCGCCCCACCCCGTTCGCCTGCCTGACCGAGCGCGAATACGAAGTCGCGCGCCTTGTGGCCGAGGGACTCGACAATCGAGAAATCGCCGCGACCGCCTATTTGAGCGAAGGCACTGTACGCAACAACATAAGCAGCATTCTCTCGAAAATGAGCTTGAAGAATCGCACGCAAATCGCCGTTGCGTACTACAAGAGCAAAGGCTCGACCCGATAAAACCGCAACCGTTTCGGCGGGCACGAAACCCACTTCAATTTTGTTCAAAACGGGCTTCGAATGTGGTCAAAATTACGGGCGACTTTTCATGTTGAAATAGCGCAACGTCTTGACCAGGCATTTCTTGCGAGAAAGAACTTCCTTTGGTCGTTTTCCGCACACATTAGACCTAACAATGCCACATTCGCGGCCCGTTTTGAACAAACGAAGACGCCGGCATGCGAAACGCTGGCACCGAAGCGAACGCATGCAAAGCGCAAGCACGCAGAGCGCAAGCACGCAGAGCGCAAGCACACGAAACGAAAACGCACAGAACACAGGCACGCAAAGCGCAAGCATGCAAGGCAGGCCGAAGACGATAATCGCAATCATCCCTTAGCGTCGCCCGCTCGCTTTCCTCCGTTTCGGCAGGAATACCGCGCCGAAAACAAACCCCGCAATAGTCAACGCCGCAAGAATGCTGAACGCCACGCCGAAGCCGTGCGCATCGATGCCCAAATCGCCGCTCGAAGCGAGCGCCATGATCCCGATGAGCACCGAAGAAAGCAGCGCGCTTGAGATCTGGCGAATCGACGTGATGATCGCCGTGCCCTGCGCGACGTCATCACCCGATAACTGCTTGCTCGCGTAGGCCGTCATGGGCATTTGCAAGCACGCGACGCCGCAGATGCGCACGCCATAGAGCACCGTTACTACCCAAAGCGGCGTTTCCGCATCGCACGCGACGAACGCGAGCGTTCCGCCCAGCAGCAGCGCGCAACCCGCGACAAGCAGCGGCCACGGCCCGCGCGAATCGAGCAAGCGGCCCGTTATAGGGTTCAAAAAGCCTAACAGCACCGCGCCGGGCAGAATGGCCAAGCCGGAAACCGCCGCCGAGGCGCCTTGCACATCTTGCACGAACAGCGGAACCATGATGGAAGCCGCCATAAACGACAGATTGCCAAGCAGCACGAGCGCAAGCCCGACCGTGAATTGGCGATTCGCAAAGCATGAAAGTTTAAGAAGCGGGTTCGGAATTCTCAGCTGCCGACGGGCGAATGTGAACAGGAGCACAGCGCCCAACGCGATGCTTGCCGCAGCCACCACGCCCCATCCCGACTGTTCAATGCACGCCGTCGCGACAAGCAGGCATATCGCGCCGAACGAGAACAGCACCGCAGAAAGTGCATCGAAGCGCTGATGCGTTGCGGGCTTGCGCATCACATTCGGCAAAAACGGAATCGCAAGCAGCGTCACCGCAGCGGAGACCGTGCCAAGCGCGACGAATACCGCTCGCCACCCCCACGCATCGACGATGAAACCCGAGATTGCCGGGCCGATTGCAGGCGCGAACCCGATAATGATTCCCACAATGCCCATTGCTTTGCCGTATTGGCTTTTGGGATATACCGAAAGCGCCACCACTTGAATAAGCGGGAGCAAAATACCCGCGCCAATCGCCTGCACCAGGCGAGATGCGAGCAGCACCGGATAACTCGTCGCGAAAAGCGAAGCACAGCATCCCACGATAAAACCGACCATGGCGATAAAGAACAGGCGTCGCGCATCGAGCTTGCTCACGAGATAGGCGCTCATGGCGGAAAACAACCCGAGCGTGAAAATGTAGGCCGTGGTAATGAGCTGGGCCAAGCCCGCCCCGACCAAAAACTCCTGCATGATGGTAGGCAGCGCAGCAATCATCATCGACTGGGAAATGCACGCCGCCGTAGTGCCCGCCATCATAATGCCGAGCACCATATGGCGCTGTCGAGGCGGCAGGCCGCCGTCTTCCGTCCGATTCGTTTGGATGTTCTCGCCCTTATTCATGCGCGCAATACTACCGCGTTACGCGCCACGTACAACGCGAGCCACACAAAAGACAACGAGAGGGGCCGCGGCCCCTCTCGATTCCTATACGACTTTCGACTTTTCGACTTGCTCCACGAACCAGTTAACAAGCTTCATGGTGGGATTACGCAATACCAAACCAAGCAACGCAAACGGCACCACATAGAGCAGCACGCACCCGATTTCTACCCAGAAATCGCCCTGGTACACGCCAAACATCGCCGCGCGCATGGCATTAATCACATGCGTGGCCGGCAGCCATACGCTCACATCTTGGAAGAATTGCGGCAGAATGGCCAATGGATACGCGCCACCGCCGCCCGCAACCTGCACGATAAGAAGAATAACCGAGATGGCCTTGCCCAGATTCGCGAACGACACCACGAGCGTGTAGATGATGAACGCGAAAACTTGGCCGCCAATCCAATATACAAGCAAGTACAGCAGCGGGTTTTCAACCTGCACGCCCAAGAAGAGCATATTGCCAATCGCGAGCACGGTGCTCTGGGCAAACGAGAGAAGCGACACAATGCCGAAACGCCCCAAGAATTGCTGCGGAAGCGAAATGCCCCCAAGTTCTTCTTCGATGCGGCGCGAGGGAGTGGGTCGGATAGTGACCATGATAAGCAGCGCGCCAATCCACAAAGCAAGCGTTGTGTAAAGCGGAGACATGGCCGAGCCGAAATTCTCGACGTGGAACAACGCATGGCGATCGAGCTCGACGGGCGCCGATATCGCCGTAGCGAGCTCGCTTGCATCGCTGCCGAGCACTTCGCGGAGCAACTCGGTATCGCCGTTTGCAAGCGCATCCTTCATATTCGTCGACAAGTCATCGAGCTTCTTGGCCGATTCGTCGAGTTCGTCAGCGGAGCTGTCGAGTTTCGACTTCGCATCGCCAAGCTTTTCGGAAACCGCGCCGGCCGAACCCGTAAGCGCGCCCGCCGCATCGTCGAGCTTGGAAGCACTCGACGAAAGCAGCGACGTCGCGTCGGTCACCGAGCTCACGAGGTTGTCGAGATGCGGCTTCACGTCGTTGTTGTACTGGTTTTTAGCGTCTTGCACCTGCTGTTTTGCCTCGGCGATTTGTGCATCGATGTCGTTGCGCGCAACCTCGGCGCCAGAAATGCCATATTCCAAATCGCCCGCCGTGGTGCCAAGCTGGCGAGAGAGGCGCTCCATGGTCGTGCTCACGGCACGCAGAGTGCTTGCCATTTGAGTAAGCTCAACAGAGCTGCCATCGGGCATGCCTTTGGCGAGCGCGTCGAGGGAATCGGCCAGCTGGGCGTAGTTCGCCGCCTGATCGGCCAGGCCATCGGCGTTCGTGATGAGCGACTGCGAGACGGTTTCGCGGCCATCGTGCGCCGTCGCGAACGCATCGTCTACCGCAGCCGACACGCCGTCGAAGCTCGCTACGCTCGCATCAATCGCGCTGGCGAGCGAATCGGTCGAGGCATCCATGGCATCGGCGATCGTCGTGGCCGACGCCTTCGCATCGCCCACCTGGCCGGCGACTTCTTCTGCTGAACCCTTCGCCGAAGACAGAAGGCTCGCAGAACTCGTAATGAGGTCTTGCGACGACGTAAGCACCGTGGAATACGTGCGCAGCACCGAAGAAGCCTTGGCCATCTGAGTCGAAAGCGACCCCACATGGTTGGCCAGCTCGCCGATATGGCCATCGACGTCGGCATTGTCAGCGTAGGTCACAAGCCCCTGCGCCAAGCTCAGAGCCGTGTCGGAAAGCGTTTTTGCGAACGCCTGGTTCACCTGCACCGAAATGGCATCGGCGCCTTGGTCGGTCACCTTTGGCGAAATGGCGTTCTTCTTCTCGTTGGAGTAATAGATGATTTTCGCGTGCTTGGCATCGTCGGAATAAAACGTCATCATGTCGCGGCTGAAGCTTTCGGGAATCACCACCGCCGCATAATACTTGCCCGACTTGGCGCCATCGATGGCGTCTTCTTTATCGGTGAATACCCACTTGATTTGATTGTTTGCCCGAAGCGCCGAAATCACTTGCTCGCCAACGTTGATTTTCACAGGGACGAGATCGCTTTCATAGCCCTCGTCAACACTTGCCACGGCGATTTTCAGGTTGCCCGTATTGCCGAAAACGTCCCACGCAGCAATCATGTTATACCACGAGAAAATCGACGGCAAAGCAATGAGGCCCAGCACGATGATGCCCGTAACCACGTTCGAGCGCAGGCGCTTCAAATCGCCCACAAACAGCTGCCAAATCTTCTTCATCGTACATCGCCCCCTTTCACGCCACGCGTGCCTTCGGGCGCATCGTCACCCATATCGAAATCATCGGCCGGCTCATTGAAGCCGTCAACGGGTTCGTCGTATTCGCTTTCCGCGGCACCAAAGGCGCTCGCAAATGTGTTCGAGGAATCCGCAATCGGCGCTTGCCCGTCTTCCGCACCGCGATTGCCTTCAGCAGGCACAGGCGCATGCTTGACGGGTTCTTCCCCCACATATTCAGGCGCAACCTCGATCGAAGAGAAATCGTCGCACGCAAGCGAGCGAGTCGACGAAGCCGCATCCATCAACGCGTCCGAAGAGCCGCTTTCACCATTCGCATTAAGAATAGGCTCTGGCACCGGCTCTGCGGCTGGAACGACAGGTACGCGCACATGCGCGCTTTCAGGGCCCACGGCAACCGACGAAGCATAGCCGACGGCAGGCTCGCCGCCCTGAATGCAAGGATCATGTTCGAGGCTGTTGCGCGCGGCGAACAACGTGCGCAGTTCTTCATCGCTCATTGCGTTCAGCGCGATCTGGCGCTCGAGGCTGTCTTTCATATGCTCAACAATTATGAGGAACGCGACGACGGCAATAAGCCACAACAGCCACACCGTGAGCACCACGACCTTCTTGCCCGGGCTCCACAAAGCCATCGAGGCCGTGAACAAAACAGGAACGACCACGCCCAGCGCATATGCGCCATGCTTCAATTTCGGATAGAGCCTCATGAATCGCGTGGAATGCTCCAGCAGGTAGGCGCGGAATTCTTCGTGGTTGCTCATGGCACGCACAATTTGAGCCGTCCTATAACGACGTTCGGGCAATTGCACTTCTTCGCAGTTCACGATATCGCTTTCTGCGAGTTGCTTGGCGAACATGCGATTGAGGTTCGTGAGGAAGGGGCGCGCAAATGTGCCGATGAGCAGGAAAACTACGAAGAACAACGCAAGCACGCCCATGAAGCCAAGCCACATATTTCCGTAGAAACCGCAGATGCATTCGCGCATGGCGTTGATGCCATACGTGAACGGGAAGATCGGATACACCGTCTGGAAGAAGCTCGTAGTAAGCTCGACCGGGTACAAACCCGTCGCACCCGGGATTTGCACAAACACCAAAATGACGCACAGGCCCTTGCCCACATGCTGCAGCGTGGTGGAAAGCGTGTATTGAATCGCCAGGTACGTAAGCGAGCATGCGACCGCTGTCATATAAAGCGCGGCGACGTTTTCGGCTTGCACGCCGAGGAACAGGCAGCCCGTCACGCACACGATTGCCTGCAGCGAAACCATGATGGCGAACAGAATGCCGCGACCCAAGAAACGCTGCGCGATGGTGAGGTTGCGAATCTCTTCATCGTCAACCTCAATATGCATAATGACCATGAGCATGAACACGCCGATCCACAGCGTGAGGTTGATGAACAGCGGCGACATGGCTGAGCCATAGGCGTTGAGCGGATAGAGCTGCTCGGTTTCGAGCTGCGTGGGCGACTGCATGAAGTCGGCGATTTTGTTCACGTCGAGCGTGCCATCTTCGCCGAACAGCTTCGCGAGAGCGCCCGACGTGCCCAGCGCCACCACGTCGGTCCGCACGGTGTCGATATCGCCTTGCACATCGGCAAGCAGCGCGTCGGTTTGGCCCAGCGCATCAACCGTTGTGTTAAGCGTTGAGATGAGCTGGTCGAGCACGAGCGACGTTTGATCGATGAGCGACGTCTGGCGAGCGACCGTGCCCGAAAGCGAACCCGCGGTGCTCGCAAGGCCCGAGAGGCCCTGGCTTACAGCAGGGATGGTGTTTTTCGACAGGTCGTCGTTGTATGCGCGACCGTTGTCGACCGACTTCTGCACCGCATCATTCACAGTGCTCGACGCATTGGCAATGGAGCCGGCCGCGCTCGAGGCGCTCGCCGCGAGGGCATTCATCGATTTGAGGTTCGCTTCGCCATTGGCGTTGCTCTGCGACAGCGTAGCGATGGCCGCGTTAACGGCATCGCGCTGGTCTTGAGTAAGATGGGCGTCATCGGCCATGGCTTGCAAATAGGAAATGATTTCCTTGTTGCCATCGATGACGTTCTGGGCAACGCTCGTCGCGTATTCCACATCGCCCTGCGCCGCCTGAATTCCCGTTGCGGCATCGCCCACCGCGGCATTCGCCCTCGTGGAAGCCGCAGAAACGGTCGAAAGGCCGCCGCTTATGGCGGTCGACATATTGCCCGAGAAGCTCACGATTTCGGTATTCAGTGTTGCGGCAAGAGCCGAAGCCTCGGAAAGCGCCAGCGCCATATCGCCGATTTCACGGCGGGCGTCGGAAAGCGATGCTTTCGCGCTGTTCGTCTGGGCAATGGCGTCGCTTGAGGCAGTCGAAAGACCGCTCACGCTCTCACGCGCATCGGATAGGTTTGCGTCAACCTTGTCGATTTGGGTCGAGACTTTCGCCTTCGACGCGTCGAATGACTCCTGCGATTCGGCGATTTTGTCGTTGAGCGTTTCGGCGACAACCGACGATACAGTGGAAACGAACGTATCATTAATCGTGTTGTCGAGGGTCGAAGCGCCCGTGTCGGTGATTTTCGGCGCCACGGGGTTGAGCTTTTCGTTCACATAGTATTCCAGCCGAGGCCGCTGGAACTCACCCGTAAGCAGCGTGGTCATGTCTTCGCTGAAATCGCTGGGAATAACGAACGCCGCATATGCCTCGCCCGACGAGATTTTCGCCATGGCGTCATCATAATCGGTGAATTCCCAATTCAGCTGCGTATTTTCGTGCAGCTGATCCATGATTTGGTCGCCCAACTGCAAATCGCCAAGCAAGTCGTTGTGCGCGCCCTCATCTTCATTCACGACGCACACCTTCAGCGCGCCGGTGTTGTTGTACGGATTCCAGAAACCCACCACGTTGAACCAGGTGTACAACGACGGCAAAGTAATGAGCACGAGAATAACGACCCAGCTTGCCGGGGCTTTCGCGATTCGTTTCAAATCGCGCATAAGCACGCGGAATACGTTGTGCACGCGCATCTCCTTTAAATCATTCAGTCGGTCTATGACGATCGCGCGGCGCCTTTGCCTGCGACGCTCGCCCACGTTCCGCGGCAAGCCGCGAAACCCCAATTTTCAATTTGTCGATTCTATCGAAGCGCCATGTTGGGGCTTCGATAGACAGGCGTTGTTACACGTTTGTTGCTTAACTGAATTATTTTACGATGCACGGAAAAACAAAGCGAGGGAATCGTTCAAGATTCCCTCGATGATTCATGGAGATAGGAACGCTACGCAGCCGGCGCTATTCAGGCAGGCCTTCGATTGCCGCCACTACGGCATCGACTTCAGCATCGGTCGTGCTCCAACTCGTGCAGAAGCGAACCATGTTGCGACCGTCGGCCCCTTTACCTTCGAATTCAACAATGCACGCCTCGCTAAGCGATGCGAGCTGGGCATCGGAGATAAGGGCGAACTGCTGATTCGTGGGGCTGTCGGGCTCGGCCAGCAAACCGCGCTTGGCGAGCGCCGCCTTGATGCGCATAGCTTGGGCCACTGCGACTTTGCCGATTTCAAAATAACGGCCGCCTTCGAAAAGCTTCGTGAATTGCAGGCCCAAAAGCCAGCCCTTGGCGAGCATCGTGCCCGCCTGCTTCATGGAATTGCGGAAATACGGCTGGAGCGCTGGGTTCACCACAACCATGGCCTCTCCAAACAGCGCGCCGCATTTCGTGCCGCCAATATAGAAAGCGTCAGAAAGGCGCGCGATGTCGGGCAGCGCCACGTCGTTGCCCAACGCGGCGAGGCCATAGGCCAAGCGAGCACCATCGACGAACAGGTACATGCCGAATTCGTCGCATACCGCCCGAAGCGCTTCGAGTTCTGCGAGCGAATAGACCGTGCCCGATTCAGAGGGGAACGAGATGTACGCCATGCGCGGCACCGTGACGTGCTCGGACACGGGGCTTTCCGCATAGCCCTGGGCAACGGCGCGCAAATCGGAAGCGGCGAGCTTGCCGTCGCGCGCGGGAACCGTTTCGCATTTGTGGCCGATATGCTCGGTTGCGCCCGTCTCGTGAACATTGATATGCCCGCAATCGGCGCACACGACGCTCTCCCACGGGCGAAGCGCATGTGCGATGAGCGCGACGTTGGCCTGCGTTCCGCCTACGATGTAGTGCACCGCGGCATCGGGGCATGCAGCCGCCTCCTTAATGAGCGCGCCGGCCCGCTCGCACCATTCGTCGAGCTCGTAGCCCGCATACGCTTCCGAATTCGTCGTCTGCAGCGCCTCGAGAATTTCGGGTATCGCGCCATGGCAGTAGTCGTTATTCAGTCGAATCATGAATGCACGTCCTTTCCTCAAACGCTGCCATCATATAAGAAAGCTGCGCCGGCGGGAAACCTCGCATGTTCTCTCGCGTCCACAGTGTCCTTTGCCGCTATACGGGACGGCATGACGTAACGAAGCACTACGCGCTGAAGTCGAAAGCGGCAATTACAGCTCGCCGGTCGCCAGCGCGTCACGAGGCGAGCTTCGGCTCGTGGAACGACTTGTATCTTGAAGTGGATCGCGGTTCGCAAGACGCTCTCGAGATTCGAGGCAGCACCGCCGACGGCTGTCGAATGATTGTTCGACACCGATAGCGGGGCCTCCGCGTCACAAACCGCCTATCAGATGCCCCGAGTGACGTTACGTTCCACCTATCAGGCACCCTCATCAATACCCGATCGGCCCCTAGATTCCGACCGCCACTAGAACAGCGATCCGATAAAGTCAGTCGCCTTTTCCGCAGCGGTCTCGCCTGCCGATTTCACCGCCTCGCCCGCGGCATCGAGCACGCCTCCAGCTGTTTCGGTCGCCCCGTTTTCCAAAGCGCCCGACACGGCGTCGGCTACGCCCGAGCCCGAGTCATGCATCAAATGGGCCGTAAGCGCCCCGTCTTCCACCGCGATGGATTCAACCGTCCAATTCGAGGCATCCCACACATCTTTGCCGTCGTCGGTCAGCACCACGATGGAGCCCACGTCGGCGCCGCGCACCTCGAGAATCTTCTTCGCATTAGACCACTTCTCGCCCACCAAATCGGACGTATCGACCGTGAGCGTCGCAGCATTCTGCTGCACGCCTGGCGTTTTGAAAGATGACTCGCCCGATTCCGCCTCGCTGCGCTGCGCCTGGGTGACGCCTCCGCCGGGCGTTACGGCCGAGCCCGCCGTGTCGCTCGTATGGAAGAGCACAAACGCACACGCAGCCAACGCCACCACGGCGCCAATGAAAATCACGGCAAAGGGTTGCTTTTTCTTCATACGGGAACTTTCCGAATAGCGCATCGCGACAGGAGCGGTTGAGCCCGGGGCGCACGACTGCTGCGGGAATGTGGCTGGATCCGGCGTGCTTGGCTCGAAGGGGTCGCGCACATATCCACCGCCGGTTGCGGGCTGGGCACTCATGCGCGCCGTTTTCTCGGCCTGCGCAACGGGATGCGAAGCGATCGTCGGCTGCGAGGAAAACGACTGGTCGGGGGAATACGAAACAACCTGACGCACGGGGATGGCACGCGTCGCCTCAAGCGACGCATCGGCCGAGCGCATCGAGGATTGGGCACTTGCGCTCCCGCTTCCAACACCGTTCGCCACGCGCTCCGTCGGCTGTTCGTTCATTGAATTCATCTATCTCCCCAGAATACGGTCAAGCAGTTTGATTTTGCCCATCCTAGCAGCGCACGTTCCGCCGCTGCTCCGTTGAAATCGACCCGTTATCCTCCCTTCACGCCTTCCCCACACCAAATTGCCACTTGCGCTGTAGCATTCCAAGAAAAGCAATCGAAAGGGGTGCCCCATGGGTCTTTTGGATGGAAAGGTCGCCATTATCACCGGCGGCGGCAAGGGAATCGGTTTCGGCATTGCGAGCGCGTTCGCCGAACAGGGTGCAAGCCTGTTTATTACCGGCCGCACCGAGGGGCGTCTGGCCGAAGCGGCTAAAAAGCTTAAGGGCGGATACGGCGCCGATGTCGCCTACACCGTTGCCGAGGGCTCCGACGAGGCTCAGGTCGAGGCGGCTGTCGCAAAGTGCGTCGAGCATTTTGGCAAACTTGACGTTATGGTGAACAACGCTCAGGCCTCTAAGAGCGGCACCAACCTTATTGATCACACGAAAGAAGATTTCGACCTGGCCATCAATACGGGCCTGTACGGAGCCTTCTTCTATATGAAGCACGCCTTCCCCGAGCTCAAAAAGACGAAGGGTTGCGTCATCAACCTGGCGAGCGGCGCCGGCCTGTTCGGCAAGCCCGGCCAGTCAAGCTATGCCGCGGCAAAGGAAGGCATTCGCGGCATGACGCGCGTCGCCGCCACCGAGTGGGGTCCCGACGGCGTGCGCGCGAATTGCATTTGCCCGCTGGCGATGACCGAGCAGCTCGCAGCATGGAAGGAAGCCTACCCCGACACGTTCGCCGCCACCATCAAGGGCATTCCGCTGGGACGTTTCGGCGACCCGAAAACCGACATCGGCGGCGTGGCCGTATTCCTCGCGAGCGATTTGTCGGCCTACGTTTCCGGCGAAACCATCACCGTCCAGGGCGGCAGCGGCCTGCGTCCGTAGGCTTGGCCGAAGGCACGGTGCGCAGCGGCAGCCGCGCTCAAGATGACAGAGGCGCACGATCACGATCGATCACCTCGCCCGCATGCGCAACAGGCAACGCGCCCAAGCCCTACCACTCAAGCAGATATGCGCTCCGAATCTCAGGGGCGCAAGCGTTCATCATTCATCAAGGCGAAGCTTATGTTTCGCCTTTCTTTTTTCTCTTTTAGAAAACCAAGCTGCGCACGAATGCGGCTGCCAGGGAACGTCTCGAGTCGCAAACCGCACGAGATGAGGCCCCAAAACGAGACCATGGAACGACACGCAGGCAAAGGCCCACGGGACGAAGCCCTCGGTGGAACCCCAAGACGAAATGTTCAAACGTGTTCAAAACTGGCCTCGAGTGTGGCATTTTTTCGCGCACCTCAGCTGCCAATGCGACATCGCCTTCGTTGCAGCTCAACATAACCCCAGGTAGATTCCTTGAGGAGATACGCGCGCTTTCTTCTCCACCTAAAGAACACCACATTCGAGGCCCATTTTGAACAAACTCAGGAGCCTGCGAGGAAAACGCCGCAGCGAAAAAAGGCGCGAGTAGCAAGATGCGCCGCACAACAGTGACTCGAATAGGCGCAGCACGAACGATCCTAACCCCAACGGCGGCAGCGCACGCAGCAACGACGCAAACAGCAGCGACCAGCGGTGGGAACGACTGCAACCATGCGAACAATATCTGTGCGAGCAGCCACAGCATGAACAGCAAAGCGCCGCCGGAAACAAGGAGCTCGTTAGGCTATCGCCGCCGCAAGCAAAAGCAACGCAGCGAGAAACGCACAGTTCAATCCCGTAAATAGGCGGAAGTAGTAAGTCTTGAGTTCGGGATATGCCACGGCGAGCTGTTTATACGAAATGAGGCTCGCCATAGAAGCGATAAGCGTTCCCAAGCCGCCGATATTCACGCCCACGAGCAGCGCCGGCCAATCGGTCGTGAAACCCGAGACAAGAATCGCAGCCGGAACGTTCGAGATAATCTGACTTGCAACAACGCCTACGAGCAAGGCACGCCCATCGACCAGCGCGGCCACCGCTTCGCGCACCACTTCAATGCGCGCGACGTTACCCACGAACACAAAGAACGCGACGAATGTGAACAGCAACGCATAGTCGACATGACGAAGCGCGCGCATGTCGAAAGCGAGCGCGAGAGCGATCGCCGCCACAACGACCAGCCATACCGGCGCGATGCGCGCCACGCACAGCAGGCACATCGCAAAAAGCGCAATCCACGGCAGCACATCGCGCAGCGCGAACGACTCTTGCGGCGCCTTCGGATTTACGCCCGCCATCTGTGACGGAATATGCTTGAAACGTTTGCGATCACGCAATTCGGCAATGCCGATAGCCGCCGCAAGCAACACGAATGCCGCGGCAGAATACGGAGCCATGATGCCCACGAGTTCCACCGCGCTCATGCCGGATACGCTTAAGAGATAGATGTTCTGCGGGTTGCCGATGGGCGTGAGCATGCTGCCTACGTTCGCCGCAACGGTCATACATGCTATGGCGAACGCAAGTCGGCGCACGAGGCCCGCCTCACGCAAGGCGGCAAGGGCGAGCGGCACGAAGGCCACAAGCGCCACGTCGTTGGTGACCACCATGCTCACAAAAAACGTAAGCCCCACGAGCGCCGCGATAAGCACACCGCCGCTTTTGCAAGCGCGAACCAACGCGCGACACGCCCGCGCCAGCACGCCCGCGCGCGCCAGGCCCGATGTGGCGACCATGAGGGAAAACAGCAGGCCAATTGTGCGCCAGTCAATATAGTCGGCATAGCCCGCATCGGGCGGAACCGCTACGCACGACGCCGCTGCAAGCACGCACGCGATTGCCAGCACGGCATCGCGTCGGAAGAAGTCGCGCGCACGCCATGCCGCATTCCTAAAACTTCCCATGCGCGCCTTTCCCTCTTCTTTCCAATAATCAACGCTCTGAGCCTAACAAAAACCGCGCATCGTGCCAAATGAGACAAGCGCCCCTCCACCCAATCGCCCAGAGCAACCCACATCCATTTTGTCGCGCCAATCGACGACGGACGAACGCGCTCGCCCGCGCGAGCAGCCAAAACCGCCGGCTCAAGGCAACCGCATGCCGCAATCGTTGCGACAAGAAAGCCAACGATGTAACTGAAGCGCCGAAAAACGCACATGCCATCATCGTTCATACCGAGAGCCCCAATCGCGAAAACACCGCCGTCGCGCCTATGTTGATCTTCCCCGCCGCAGCTCACCTTCTTCCGGGCATGGCGCCACGCGAAGCGAACTGCTTGTTATTCCTAATTTTCATGTTTATTATGTTTTGCATGATGTTTTGGAATTCTGCGAAGGATAAACCCATGTACGACATCCAGCACCTTGAGGCATTTTGCCTCGTCGCAGACGAGCTCAGCTTCACAAAAGCTGCTGCCCGAATGGGCTATTCCCAATCGGCCGTCAGCAAAATCATCATCGATTTAGAGCGCGAATGCGGCGCCACCTTATTTGAGAGGTCGCGTTCAGGCGTTCAGATTACCGCCGAAGGCCTAACCTTGCTTCCAGCGGCACGCGAGGTGGTCGCCGCGCACCAATCATTTGAGACGCGCGTAGCTGAAGTCCACAACCTCGATTCGGGTCTCATTCGAATAGGAACCATCTCGAGCATCGCAACCCATTGGCTGCCGAAAATCATCGCAGCATTTCAGGCCGACTACCCCGGCATTCGCTACGAATTGTTCCTAGGCGATTACGAAGAACTCGAAGGCGCACTGGCAAGCGGGCGCATCGACTGCGCATTCTCCCGATTGCCGGCCCGCTATCTCTTAAACGAAACGCCCCTTGAGCAAGACGAGCTGCGCGCCGTGCTTCCCGCCGACCACGAACTTGCAAAGTTGGAAGAAATACCCGTCGAAGCATTTGCCGACGAGGCGTTCATCCAGCTTAAGCGCGACGAAAACGACGAGATCGCTGAAATTTTCGCAGGGCTCGAACACATGCCGAACGCAAGTTTCACCACTTGGGACGATTATGCCGTGATGTCCATGGTCGAAAATGGCCTCGCCGTAAGCATTCTTCCGAGCCTTGTTTTACGGCGCGTGCCCTATCGCATCGCCACACGTCCCCTCGCTCCTCGGGCTTTTCGAACGCTTGGCTTCCTGACGCGCAAAACGAGCTCACCGTCGCTCGCCGTAGAACGATTCAGGGAATACCTCGATTGCCGCAACGATGCCTAGAGCGAGAACGGCCCCGCCGAAAACGACGGAGCCGCGCAGGAATGAAGAGAAGCAAGAACGAGATATAGGCGTGTTTTAAGCAGGGCCGCCTTGACTCTCGGGGCGATTGCCCTTCGCGGGGCCGCCGCCCATGCCGCCCAGGCCACCCGTGGCGATGCCGCTCGTGCCCGTCGTGGATGCCGTAGCCGTAGTTACCGCGCCATCCACCGACACCGTTATCGTATCGCCATCGGAAACGCCCGCGCCGCTCACGAGCACACAACCGAAGGCCTTGGTCGCCGTAAGCGTCGCAATCACATTGCCGTCCGCATCGGTCGCTTCAATCACGCTGCCAGCCGAACCGCTCGCCTGCACGAGAGCAAACGCCTGTGTACCGCTCGTGAAGCTTTGCGCCATGCCCACAGCGCCCGCCATGAGCACAGAACCGCCAGAAATCGTCGCTTCACCGTCGTAGTCGAATGCCCCATTGCCGTCGCTCGAGGGGCCATTCACCAGAAGCATTCCGCCGTTGATTTCAACATTGCCGTTGGAATCAACGCCATCGCCCTGGGAATCAAGCACAACCTTGCCGCCATTGATTTGGATGAGACAATTCGAATCGCTTGCACCAGGTGCGCCACCCTGCCCGCCAGGGGCTTGGCCACCGCGCTCCATGCGACCTTGGACATCGGGGGCATGGCCAAGGTCGCTCGGAGCCTCACCCGCCTGACCACCCTGAGCGCCATCGTCGCTCGGAAGCTCGGGCGAGGTCGCACTGTCTTGCTGGCCTGCGCCCTGCGGCGCCGTATTCTGCTGACCATTCGAATCGGCATTGGCACTCGACCCATCGGACGCACCGATCGAGCCATCGGGCTGGGCTACATTCGCGCCTGGCTCGCCCGACGGAGCGATCGTCGACGTATCCGCATCGGACGATTCGGAATCGTCGCTCAAGTCGGCCGCAGAAGCGTTCATGGCGTCATCGAGTGCGCAAATATTAGTATCGCCGCCATTGACGACGACCTGTTCGGCCTCATAGCCCTCGTTGCACGCTTCGGCAACGAACGACCCATCGTTCACTTCAAGCTTCGTCTCGCAATGAAATGCGTCATCGCCACTGCGCACTGAAGTCAATCCGCCGTTGAGCGCGCCTTCCAAATCGGAATGCAACGCATCGTCGGCAGCATCGATTTCAATCGACCCGCCAGCTATGCAGAGGTACGTCTTCGCCTGAATGCCGTCGTCTTCGGCATCGATCGAAAGCGACCCGCCGCTCACATACACGAAGCCCTTTTCGGGATTGGTCGATTTGCTCGATTTCACGCCATCGGCGCCCGAGTCAATCGAAATATCTCCCGCGCCAATTTTCACGGAATCCTTGCCGTTGAGGCCATCCTCGACGGTACTCACGTTGATTGATCCGCCATAGACAACCAGGTCGTCTTTCGAGAATACCCCATGGCGATAATTGCCCGAAACATCGAGCGATCCTGAACCGTTGATCGTCAAATCGCATGTCGCGTATATACACGCATTCGCGTCTTCGCTTGTAAACGCGCCCCCATCGGATAGGCTGTTCTGCATTCCTTCCGCCAGCGTGATAAAGCATTTATCTGCCGACTGAACATCAATGGCAGGACCGCTGGAGCACGCTATCTTTACACCGTTAAGAACAATCTGAACCTTATCGTTTTCGCTGGTAGTTACCGTAATTGATCCATCAGTCAAATTTCCTGACACAATATAGGTTCCCGCAGTGGAAATCGTTACCGTAGAACCTTCTGCTACAGCGCCCGACCCCGATACGCTCGCCGAATCCCCCGAGAGCGTTATCTTGGTTGCAGACGATTCATCAAAGGAAGCATCCATATCGCGCTTAGAATATTCAAGATTGAGGGCGGAGGCATCAAACGCAGCAGCAACCTCTTCAAAACTCGCGTATTCAACGCTTTTCTCAGACGCGTTTTCCTCAAGAACTTCCGCAGTCGATGCGATTGAAGGTTCGTCGGCATCGGTCACCGAACAGCCCGCCACAGAAAAAAGCAGTACCGCAGCAGCGCAACCCGAAAGCAGCAATCCGGCCCCGCGAAGCATGCCCACAAAATCGGTGCGGGAGGAGCCTTCTTCACATCGAGAATCGGTCGTTTTCCTTGTCATTACAAGACCTCCTTCGCCATAGGCGCGCGGCCAAGCGTGATTTTCAGATTGCCGTTCATGGTGCGCATTTCGTCGATCATGCGCTTCTCAAGACCGGGCTTGCGCATACGAATCTCGTATTCGAGCTGATATAGGCTGCCCATGTTCGTCGTGCGAATCTCAACAAGCTCATGGCTTTCTGTGAAACGCTCCAACACGCTATCGAACATGCCGTCGAATTCGAGATCTTCGGGCACCGATACGCACAGGCGTTTGCCCGGCTCGGCGGGTTTGCCAAACGGCGTGCACACATACACGACGTTCACGATGGCCACAATGATGGTGAACAGAACCGCGAGTCCAATAAATCCCATGCCGGTCGCTAGACCAATGGCCATCGCCAAAAACACGCTGCCGATGTCTTTCGCAGATCCGGGAATGCTGCGGAAGCGGACGAGATTGAACACGCCCATAACCGCAATGCCAGCGCCCAGATTGCCGTTTACAAGAGTTATGACCATTTGCACGATGAGTGGCAAAAGCGCAAGCGTGACCACAAAGTTCTTCGAATAGTTGTGCCGGAACATGTAAATGGCCGCACATGCCGCGCCGAGCACAATCGATGCCGCGCAGCACATCAAGAACTCGGGCGTCGAAACGCTCGCCATGGCGGAATCAGCCGTTCCGAACAACGACGTAGATACAAGGTCGAACATGAGAGAACTCCTCTAGAAGAAACGGGATGAGCAAAGACTTATGCGCCAATAACGATATTGGGAAGCTGCGAAGCCAACGAATTCGTGACGGCAATGTCGGTCGCACGCGAAGACGAGCTTAATTCGAGCAATTGGCCGTCCTGGGGCCAGTCCCGGGAACGCTCCTGTTCGCCGCGCATAGCCTCATCGAATGCAACTTGCTCGCGATAGGCCTTTGGAGCAGCCTTGCCCACGCACGCCAAATACGCTTCGCCATACTTAGAAAACGATGTCGGATAGGCCCCACAATCATCGAGCGCGCGCACGAGCCACAAGGGATAGGCGCCCGGAACCTTTACTTCCATAATTGCCTCGCCCGCAGCGAGCAAAGGCACCGAAGCACGCTTTCCTTCTGGTGCGAACAAATCGCGATACCGAATGCGCTCGTCGAACGTAATGCGCACGCCCTCCGCTTCGGCCCCACGCGCATCCAGCAGAGGCGCCCATGCCACGCGTTCAACCAGAATGGCCATCGAAGGAAGCACAGGACCGTTGCGACGAACGCATGCCGCAATCTCTTCCGCGATTTGCAGATTTTTCGCCGAGCGCGAATCCGCTTCGAACGCCTCGTCGGCCAGCGGATGACGAGAAATCGCCCTTTCGTAGGGCACGCCCACCATGAGCAACTGTGCCGCCGGCTCGCTTGCCGCAATGCGGCGTTTATACACGATGCCCTCATGCTTCTTTTTCAGTTCGACAAACACCGGGGCGCTGGCATTGCGCGGGCCATACGTGCGCAAGCGAAGCTTTTCTTTATAGAGGGGCTTTTCGAGCGACCGAGAAATCATGTCACGATTCGGCGTGTCGTAATACACGCTCGTAATGGACGTTTGCCCATATTCATCAGGCGCCATATGCGCGCTCAGAGCCTGCTTTATCGCACGAACCTGCATGGCGTTTAGACGATACTTCACTTCTTTGCGTTCAAACGTCCCCGTAAACTCAGCCATAGCTGCTCCAATCTCGTAAAATCGAGGCGAATTCGATGGCGCCATGCTAAAACGCATGCCTGAAAGGGCACTGAAAAGCCGCGAGAGCTTTCAGGTTTCTTTCAGCGCCGCAGGTAAAATAAGGATTGCTGAAAAAAGCACTTCGGTTTCGGAGGCTGGCGGGCTTTCCCGAAACCTTCTGCAAGCAAGCTGACTTTATTCAATGCATGCAGAGCAAGGCGCATAGCGAGCATGGCGAGCGGTAGCCGCAGCGCGATTTCGGGAAAGCCCGCCAGCCTCCGAAACCCCCAGCGCACTCCATTGAAGAAAAATGCGTCGTGCCAAACGCGTCCGAGAGCGACCTCACGCAGGGCACGACTCCGAGATTAAGAAAAGGCATCGACCATGAACTTGCTCATCGTTGAAGACGACGTGCGACTAGCAAGCGCACTCGCCCATATCCTAGAAGAGGCTGGCCACGCGGTTGACACGGCGAACGACGGCGAAACTGGCTACGCCTACGCGTCTCAGGGAAAATACGACGTCGTGATTCTCGATGTGATGCTGCCCAAGAAAAACGGATTCGACATCGTCTCTGACCTGCGCCGCGCCGGAATCGCCACCCCGGTGCTCATGCTCACCGCACGCGATGCGGTGCCCGACAAAATCCGCGGGCTCGATTCGGGCGCCGATGACTACATGACCAAGCCGTTCTCGCCCGCAGAGCTCATGGCGCACCTACGCGCGCTCACCCGCCGCCAAGGCGAGGTTGAATTCGAGACCCTTCGCGCATTCAACCTGACCCTCGATTTGACCGAACGCGAATTCGCGTCCGAATCATCCTCCATCCACCTTTCCGCAAAAGAATTCGCACTCGCCCGCGTACTCATGTCGAATGCCGGCAAAACCGTGCCGAAAGCAACCATCATCGATCGCGTATGGGGCACCACGGGCGTTACCGAGGATAACAACGTCGAAGCGTACGTTTCGTTCTTGCGCAAGAAGCTGCGATTCCTCGAAGCCAACGCGCACATCGAGACAATTCGTGGCGTGGGCTACCGCCTAGCGGAGGGTCGCGATGCGTAAAGGCACGAAAGGCAACCCCGTGCTCTTCAAGTTGCGAAAGAAATTCATTGCGCTAAATATGGTGTGCGTTATGGCCGTAATCGCGGTCTCATTCACCGCGATTTGCATTTTCGACTGGAAGCAGGACGTCGCAGGGGTTCAGCAAGCCATCGCCAATTCCCTCGACAACGCAATTGATCAGCACGAACGCAGGGAAATACACAACGACAGGCCGCCCAAGCACGAATTTGGCGGAAACTGGGCAAGCACGACCGACGCCAACGAGCAGAACAACGAGAGCGAACCGCAGAACGGGTCGGATGCCAGCGATGGCGACGATACCTCATCGAACGATGATGCCGCCAGCTACGACGGAGCCCGAAGCGGGGCCCTCGCCCCCAAAATCGGCGGAGGCCAGGGCCAAACGATTCCCATTGCGGTATATGCGCTGAACGCCGAAGGCAGCGCAATGGATGCCTCGCCCGCCGGCACCGCCAACATCAATGACGAGGTGCTCGAAACCGCGCTCTCGCGCCTTACCCCCGCAGAAGACAGCACGGGTTCTTTCTCTGACTTGGGGCTCTTCTTCGAAAAGCGAACGATCGGCGACACCACGTACCTCGCGTTCGCCGACGCCAATTCCGCCGCCGGCTGGAAGTCGCTCGCGCTCACCCTCGTTGGCGCGGCAATCGCTGCGCTCGCAGCGTTTTTCGTGATATCGCTGTTCTTCTCGCGCTGGGCGCTGCGCCCTGTCGAGCAAACGTGGCGATCTCAGCGCCAGTTCATCGCCGATGCCTCGCACGAGCTGAAAACTCCGCTTACCGTGATTCTGGCCGATGCCTCCATCGCGCTCGAACATCCCGAGCGCACCGTCGAAAGCCAACGCCAGTGGATTGAGGGCATTCAAGTCGAGGGGCAACGCATGCAGGGCCTTGTTGAAGATATGCTCACCCTGGCCAAGCACGACACCGCCGAAGTCGACGCGCAAGCAACCATGGGCAAGCAGCAAGAAAAGCTCGATTTGGCCGGCATGGCCCAACGCGCGGTACTTCAATTCGAAGCCGTCGCCTTCGAGCGTGGTGTTGAAATCAATGCGGCTGAAAGCTCCTCGGCGCCCGTGTTCATTGACGGCGTGCAAGGCGACATCGAACGCGTGCTTGGCATTCTCATTGACAATGCGTGCAAGTACGCCGAAACAGATGGACGCGTCGTCGTGGGCGCGAAGCGCGAAGGCAAGCATGCCATCGTCCAGGTGACCAATACCGGCACGCCCATTCCCTCTTCTGACCTGCCTCATATTTTCGACCGCTTCTGGCGCGCCGACGAAGCGCGCACAAGCGGAGCCGGAGGCTACGGTCTGGGCCTTTCCATTGCACGCAGCATCGTCGAAGAGCACGGCGGCACGCTTTCCGCGCAAAGCTCTGCCGAGCGCGGAACCACGTTCACCGCGAAATTCCCGATTAAGAAAGATTAGGGCTCGAAAAGCGATACGGCGCCGACCGGTCCAGCAATCCATCCACAATGAAAAAGAGGCCTGCTTCCCTGGCTTTTCAGAGAAGCAGGCCTCAAACGCTTTCGAAGTACGGGAGCGCCGCTTTTCAGATACGAAACGGGTCGTTTGCCTTCATGCCCCGCTAACGGCGAGGGCGCTTTGAGCCATTGCCGGCGTTGGGACGATGCGCATCGACGTGTTCCCCGCGGCCTTTCGATAGACCGCCTTTATCGCCGCGCTTCGTCGCGCCAGCTTTGGAACCACGGCCCGACGTCGCGCCCTTGCCGCCATTACCGCCTCGAGCACCATTTCCGCTGATGCCGGCTCCATGTGCGCCCTTGACTCCCTTGCCACCTTTTCCACCAGGGCCGCCGCTTCTGCCATCCCCCGGACGCACCAAGCATTTCGGCCCAAAGCCAATCAAATCTTCGCGATGGGCTTTTCGCAGCGCCTCACGCACAAGGTCGCGGTTGGCGGGGTTGCGGTATTGGATAAGCGCGCGCTGCAGCGCCTTCTCGTGCGAGCTTTTCGGCGTATATACCGGCTTCATGGTGCGCGGGTCGACGCCTGTGTAATACATCGCCGTGGACATCGTGGAAGGCGTTGGGTAGAAATCTTGCACCTGCTCGGGATTGAACCCCATATCACGGCAGAATTCGGCCAGCTCAATGGCTTCTTTCAAGGTGGACCCCGGATGCGAGCTCATCAAATACGGCACCACGAACTGCTTCAAGCCGAGCTTGTCGTTTATGGCTTCGAACTTCCTGCAAAACGCCTGGTACACTTCGTTTTTCGGCTTGCCCATCACAGAAAGCACCGCATCGCTCACATGTTCAGGCGCCACACGCAACTGGCCGCTCACGTGATACTGTGAAAGCTCGCGCAAAAACGTGTCGTCAGAATCGGCCATCACGTAATCGAAGCGCACGCCGCTGCGCACGAAGACCTTTTTCACGCCAGGCAGCGCACGCAGGGCGCGCAGCACATCGAGGTAAGGCTTATGGTTCACCTCAAGCTTCTTGCAGGGTTCAGGGAACAGGCATGCCTTGTGCGCGCATGCGCCGCGACGCAGCTGCGCTTTGCACGCCGGCGCCGTGAAATTCGCCGTAGGGCCGCCCACGTCGTGGATGTACCCTTTGAATTCAGGGTCGCGCGTAAGCTGTTTCGCTTCTTCGACGAGCGATGCCTTGCTACGCGCCGTCACGATGCGCCCCTGATGGAACGTGAGCGCGCAGAAGCTGCATTCGCCAAAACATCCGCGATTGCTCGACAGGCTGAACTTCACTTCTTTAATTGCCGGTACACCGCCCGCAGATTCATAATCGGGGTGATAGTCGCGTGCATACGGCAAGGCGTATACCGCATCGAGCTCCTCGGTGGAAAGCGGCTTTTGCGGTGGATTCTGCACCACGAACACATTGTGCGGGTATTCCTCGACCAAACGCTTTCCGCGATAGGGGTCGGAGTTTTCCCACTGCACATTGAAGCTGCGCGCATATTCGAGTTTATCGGCCTGGAGCGCCTCGAACGCGGGCAATTCGACGGCATCTTCCACGCATTCGAGCGATCGAGCCTTGTAGGCAGTTCCGTCGACGAACGTAATATCTTCCACGGCGATGCCCGCCGCAAGCGCATCGGCGATTTCGACAATAGCGCGCTCGCCCATGCCATAAATAAGCAAGTCGGCGCCAGAATCGAGCAGAATGGAACGCTTAAGCGAATCGGACCAATAGTCGTAATGCGCCAAGCGACGCAGGCTCGCCTCAATACCGCCCAAAATAATAGGCGTGTGCTTGTGCGTGCGTCGAATGAGGTTGCCGTACACCGCTGTGGCGTGGTTGGGGCGCCTATTGGGCGCACCGCCCGGCGAATAGGCATCTTGGCTGCGTGGAACCTTGTTTACAGTGTAATGATTCACCATGGAATCCATATTGCCCGACGAAACGAGGAAACCCAAGCGCGGCTCGCCGAACACGTTCACGCTCTCGGGGTCGCGCCAGTCGGGCTGCGCGATAATGCCCACCTTATAGCCATGTGACTCGAGCACGCGCGAAATAATCGCCATGCCAAACGACGACTGGTCGACGTACGCATCACCGCACACGTAGGTAAAATCGACGCCATCCCACCCGCGAGCCCGCACATCGTCCATATTCACGGGAAGAAATGCGCTGCGCGGCGCGTGATGTACGACGGCATGCTTCTGGCGGCCTCCGCCAACGTTGCGAGAAGCGCCCTTCCCAGCATATTTCGCTTGCGCCGCCGCATTCTTCGCATACCCGCTGGTGTCTTTGCGAGCAGGCTTGCCCACGCCTTGCTTTTGGGGACTCCGAGATTTCCGCGGTTCCTGTGCGCCTTCGCGCCCGGCGCTTCCCTGTTGGTTTTGGGCAGCATACGACAAACGCGGGCCCTTGTTGGACCCGCGTTTTACACTGCGATGGTTGTTCTGCCCCGCCATTACTTCGAAGCGTCGTCGGAAGTGGAGCTGTCAGCCATATCGGCGACCATCGAGTCAGCCTTGGAGAGATGCTCGATGCCCGAATCGTAACGCGCCTTCACGTCGTCGATGCCCTTCGCGGCCTCGGCAGCGGCATCGAGATTTTCGCCGGCGTTCTTAATTTGCGCGTAAATCTCAACGTAATCGGAAAGCGCCTGGCCCAAATCGTTCGCGCCAGCCTCGTATTCGCTCTTCACATCTTTCAGCGCGTCGGGCGCTTCCAGAGCGGCGATTTTATCGAGCGCCTTGGTGGCGTTGCTCGCGGCAACGCGCATGGCAGCAACGTCTTGCTTCGCAGCGGCGTCGCTGAAATTCGAAAGCGCGCTCGCGGCTTCCTGGCTGATGGAATTCACCGAAGACATGTATTCGCGATTCACCTGAGCGGGCGTTTTTTCCTGCTGAGAATCGGAACCCGAGCAGCCCGCAAGAGCCGCCATGGCCAAGCACAGGGCGCACGCAATTGCGGCGATTTTCATGAACTGCCCGGCGTGGGCACGGAATGTATTGAACATCAGGTCAAACCTTTCTTTTCGTGACCTTGAACTATAGCAAACTACTGGGTCGAAATATCCAAATCCGCAAGAGTTACGCGGCGCGCCACCAATTCGGCAAGAGGATCGAGGAAGCACCACTCGGCCGCCGGCAAGCCGCGGCGTGCGAGCGTGATAAGCTCGTCGCAAATCTCAGCCGCCGAGCGCTGATACACCTCGGCGTTGTAGCCCGACTCCATAAGGGCGTCCTTCGCCTTGGCGACATCGGATTCGGAAATGCCCGCGCAGCTGCGCACGAGCGTTTCAAGCGAGCTTTTGCCATAGAACAGGCCCTTGATGAGCGCCGCATACGCCAGCACATAGGGAATAGGCATGGAGTCGGCCGGACGAATTTCAACATAGCTCTTCAGGCGCACATCGGGAAACACCATCGACATAGCATGGAACACCTCGTCGTCGGTCATAGCGCGGCGAGCGAAAATCTCGCCGAACGTGCGCGTGTCGTAGCGCGCCTCACCGTCGTCGTCGAGCGCGACGATCGCGGGAACGTCGAGCAAATATGCCGCATAGTCTTCAAAACCGAAACCTTCGTCGAAAATGCCCGGCACAGAATTGCAGCGGTCGGGGTCGCAGTATTCCCAAACCTCGGTGCGCATAAGCGCATGCGGGCGACGGCTGCCTTCAAACACGGGCGTGTTGTCGCACATAAGCGCGAACAGCGGCGCAAGCACCTGCGCCACGCGCATTTTCGCAATGCAGTCGGCCTCATCAAGGTAATCGATGGAAATCTGCGTGGAAGCGCTTCCTCGCATCATGCGCGGGCCCCACGGACCAATAGACGAAAGGTATTCGTTCATATAATCGTAGCGAGCCTTAGGAATAAGCTCCTTATCGGCCGCACGGTTCACCGGATCGAACCCAAGCGTAAGCGCCCGCCCGCCAATGGGAGAGAGCGCCTGATAGGCGTCATCTTCGAATTCGAGGAAGACGCGCTTGGCATCGATGAGGCTCTCGAATGGGCCCGCCGAAAGCTCTAGCTGCGCTGCAGGTTCGATGGTTACCGCCGCCCCCGGGCGCGCCACACCAAGCAAGTCGCCACCATGAACGGTGGCCTCGGGATATTTCTCCTGAAGTGCAGCGAGCACGTCGCGCACGCCGTTGGGCTGGCTGTAGGTGATGGGATCGCCCGTGCCATCGACGCAAATATGCTCGAGCTCGATTCCCACTCGACGGCATTCGGCCTTCGCGCCCGCGCGCAAATGTGCCACGATTGCAGCAATGTTTTCCTCACGCGCCGGCTGGCTCGAAGCGAGCTGCGCATTGCGCGCAGCGGTTGCTTTCCTCATAAGGTCCTCATTTCCCTCCCGCGCAGCACAACGCCCACGCGTTGCCACCCTTCATGCGGGCCTAAACCATGTATGGCGCCTATGGTAACGCGAACGCGCTTATTTCGACTCGAGCATAAAACGATTTCACGAAGGCGTTGCCAGCTTGTTGGAGAGCATGACGGAAACCCCGCGCTCAACTTCTGTCGAACGCGGGGTTTTGGGAGGGGCTTGCAGACCAGACGGACAATGGCGTTCAAAAATGGAAGCAATTGCGCAACGTTTTACCGTGACGCACAAGAAACCCCCGATAGCACCCTTTATTGCGTTTCGCGCATTTTTGCCCCTCCCCCGCGTATATTCAAAAATCCCCCAATGAACGGGGAAATGGGTGTATTTTTCCGCTGCAAGGAGTACAATTTATGCATCACGAAGGCTTTGCCACGTATTTTATGCATTCATAATTTCGGCTGAGGGGAACGAAATGACGAAACGCGCCGTACGTCACGATGTAATTCGTGACATTATCCGAAAAGGCAACATCAAAACCCAACGCGACCTGGTCGAGCAGCTTTCCGCTGAAGGCTACGACTGCACGCAGGCAACCGTATCTCGCGATATCGCAGGCATGGGCTTGGCGAAATCGCGCGAGGGCTATTATGTGTTGCCCGAAGACCTTCGCTTGCAACGCATGGTGGGCGAACTGGTCGATTCCATCGAGGTCGTGAACAATTTCATCGTGCTGCGCACGCCTTCCGGCATCGCGAGCGGCGTCACGGTGGCGCTTGACGCGGCCGAGCTCAAGGGCGTCGCGGGCTCGCTCGCTGGCGACGACACCGTGTTCGTGATGTGCTATTCCAGCATCGATGCAGAAAACGTCGCCGCGGTCATTCGCAGGCTGCAAGATCAATAAACCAGAGATTTTCCACGCGCTCGTTTTGCGAGCATGCATTTCTCAAAATCAGGCTTATAGGACAAAAAGTGTGTCTCATTTAGGGGCATCGGCGCAGGTCGATGCC
>OLRB01000516.1_pt1 | contig 25813 bp, 22 predicted proteins | sample 1672751 | NCBI WGS metagenome assembly OLRB01 (sample SAMEA3136720, study PRJEB25190) | human gut metagenome | biome: human gut; feature: human-associated habitat; material: faeces | place: Austria | collected 2013
TCATCAAATGCTCATCGACGAAAGGTCCTTTTTTAAGACTACGTCCCATTTTGTAATTTTCTCCTTTAAAATTTAGTACCACAGCGGCTTGCGCTGCTATGCAGCGCTACCGAGCTGGCGGAAAGTGTAAGCTAGTTGCTTATGATTATTTTTGGTTGCGACGACGAACGATAAGTTTGTCAGATTTCGCTTTCTTGTTACGAGTTTTAAGACCAAGCGCAGGTTTACCCCAAGGAGTAGATGGCGCTTTACGTCCAACTGGTGCTTTACCTTCACCACCACCGTGTGGGTGATCATTCGGGTTCATTACAGAACCACGAACTGTAGGGCGAACACCTTTCCAGCGGTTACGTCCCGCTTTACCAAGGTTTACAAGTCCATGTTGTTCATTTCCGACAACACCAACTGTAGCACGGCAAGTTCCAAGAATCATACGAACTTCGCCTGATTGAAGACGAACAAGTACATATTTACCTTCAGAACCCAATACTTGAGCAGAAGCTCCAGCAGCACGTACCAATTCTCCACCTTTACCAGGTTTCAATTCGATGTTGTGGATCAAAGTACCAACTGGGATGTTAGCAAGTGGAAGAGCGTTTCCGACTTTGATATCTGCTTCTGGTCCTGATACGATGCGTTGACCTACTTCAAGACCTTTAGGGGCGATGATGTAAGCTTTCACACCGTCAGTGTAGTGTACAAGCGCGATGTTAGCTGAGCGGTTTGGATCGTATTCGATCGTTTTAACGACTGCTTCAACTCCATCTTTGTTACGTTTGAAATCGATCAAACGGTAATGACGTTTGTGTCCACCACCTTGGTGACGAACAGTGATACGACCGTTGTTGTTACGACCCGCTTTGTTTTTAAGAGAAACAAGCAAAGTTTTCTCAGGTGTGTTTGTTGTGATTTCAGCGAAATCCAAAGAAGTCATATTACGGCGACCGTTTGTTGTTGGTTTATAAACACGAATTCCCACGATATTTCCTCCTTAGATTATTCAGCTTCAGTAGCAAACAACTCGATTGCTTTAGAATCAGCTGCAAGCGTGATGATAGCTTTTTTAGTTTTTGAAGTAAAACCAGTGTAACGTCCAACGCGTTTTGCTTTAGGTTTTACGTTTACAGTGTTCACATTCGCAACTTTTACACCTTCAAACGCAGCTTCAACAGCTTGTTTGATCAAAAGTTTGTGAGCGCGAGTGTCAACTTCGAATACATATTTGCCTGCTTCAAGTTGAGCCATTGACTTTTCAGTGATAACAGGTTTTTTGATAACATCATACAAATTCATTATGCAAGAACCTCCTCGATTTTAGAGATAGCTGCTTGAGTAACAAGAAGTTTGTCACTATTTGCGATGTCAAGAACACTTGCAGTTGTAGCAGTCGCAACTTTCACGTTTGGAAGGTTACGAGCTGAAAGAGCTGCGAATTCATTTCCTTCTTCAAGAATAACAAGGACTTTAGAATCGATGCTCAAAGCTGCAAGAACTTTTGCAAATTCAGCAGTTTTTGGAGCTGTAAATTCAAGAGAATCAACGGCTACAAATTTGTTTTCAGCAACTTTTTCTGAGTAAACAGATTTAAGTGCAAGGCGACGAACTTTTTGAGGAAGTTTGTACGCATAGCTACGTGGAGTTGGTCCGAAGACGATTCCACCACCACGCCATTGTGGAGAGCGGATAGAACCTTGACGAGCACGTCCAGTTCCTTTTTGACGCCATGGTTTGCGTCCGCCACCTGAAACGGCTGAACGGTTTTTAACTGCGTGAGTTCCTTGACGAAGGCTAGCACGTTGGCTGATGATCACATCAAATACAACTGCTTGGTTTGGTTCGATACCAAAGATCGCATCGTTAAGAACAACTTCGCCCGCTTGTTTACCAGTTTGGTCGAATAATGTTACATTTGCCATTTTGACTGTATTCCCCTTTCCTTATTATTTACCAGCTTTAACTGCTGACTTGATAGTGATAAGAGATTTCTTAGCACCTGGTACGTTACCTTTGATAAGGATAACGTTCTTTTCTGGAACAACTTGTACAACTTCAAGGTTTTGAATTGTTACACGATCGCCACCCATACGTCCTGCAAGGTTTTTACCTTTGAATACGCGGTTAGGTGCAACAGGTCCCATAGAACCTGGACGACGGTGGTAACGAGAACCGTGAGCCATTGGTCCACGTGATTGTCCGTGGCGTTTGATAACACCTTGGAAACCTTTACCTTTAGAAGTACCAGTTACATCAACAATGTCTCCAGCTTCGAAAGTGTCAACTGTGATTTCAGCACCAACTTCCAAGCCTTCAACGTTTTTGAATTCACGAATGAAGCGCTTAGGAGCCGTGTTAGCTTTTGCTACATGTCCTTTAGCAGGTTTGTTGCTCAATACTTCGCGTTTGTCATCGAAACCAACTTGGATAGCGTTGTAACCATCTGTTTCAACAGTTTTAACTTGAAGAACAACGTTTGGAGTTGCTTCGATAACTGTTACAGGGATCAATTCGCCAGCTTCAGTGAAGATTTGAGTCATTCCCACTTTTTTCCCTAAGATTCCTTTTGTCATGAGAAAATAGTTCCTTTTCTATAGTTTTTTATTCAAAAAGTTTTTAACGAGCGTTTTTTATGCTCTCGATCAAGCTTTAGATTAAAGTTTGATTTCTACGTTTACACCACTTGGAAGATCCAATTTCATCAAAGCGTCAACTGTTTTTTGAGTTGGGTTGATGATGTCGATCAAACGCTTGTGTGTACGCATTTCGAATTGTTCGCGAGAATCTTTGTATTTGTGAGTCGCACGAATGATTGTGTAGAGGCTACGCTCAGTTGGAAGTGGGATTGGACCCGCAACTTGTGCACCTGTACGAGTAGCTGATTCTACGATTTTTGCAGCCGCTGTGTCGAGTGTACGGTGTTCGTACGCTTTCAAACGGATGCGGATTTTTTTGTTTGCCATCTTTTTCTCCTTTTCGTCTATTTAAGATAATAGGCTAGCTCCACAAGAAAACCGACGCGCGTTGCGTGGCAATGCAACCGAGCGTGTCGCAACCTCTTGCATCAAAGCTAATAGCTGTTTTTCACAGCACCATAGTAGTTTAACACAAACAAAGGCCCAATGCAAGGGATTTGAGAAGATTTTTTTCGTTTTTTTGATGAAAGTGTTTTCGAAAGAAATTGAGTGCTAAAAAAGTTGCTATTATATAGGAAAAAGGGAGCGAGACAGAACAAATTTATATCCAATTTGTTCGTCGTCTCGCCCCCGCACAGTTGATTAGGTTATCTTTGGAGCTTAACAAGCGAACAAAGATACCAATCAACCACTGCGTCTAGCAGTTATTCCTATTATTCTCAGATGGCTGTAGTCTTTTTTCTTCCTATTTATCTATTTCTAGAAATTCCGTCCTGATTTGTTATAGCCATATTTTTCGACGAAATGCTCACGGAATTCTAAGAGATTGTCATCCATGATGGCTTGACGGACCTGCTTCATGAGGTTGATCAAGAAATAGAGGTTGTGGTAGCTAGTCAAGCGAATACCGAAGGTTTCATCTGCCTTGAGGAGGTGGCGAAGATAAGCCCGGGTGTAATTCTTACAAGTGTAGCAATCACATTCGGGATCCAGCGGTGTAAAGTCTTCTGCAAATTGCGCATTTTTCACTACCAGGCGTCCTTGGCTAGTCATACAGGTACCATTTCGCGCAATCCGCGTCGGCAAGACACAGTCAAACATGTCCACTCCACGAATAACGCCATCGATCAGACTGTCTGGAGCCCCCACTCCCATGAGATAGCGCGGCTTGTTTTCTGGTAAGAGTGGAGTTGTGAAATCCAGCACCGCATTCATCTCTTCATGGCTTTCCCCAACAGCTAAGCCACCGATGGAATAGCCTGGAAAGTCCATGCCGACCAAATCTTGAGCAGACTGACGGCGCAAGTCTTCAAATCCAGCCCCTTGGACAATCCCGAAAAGACCTTGATCATGAGGGCGACGGTGAGCCTTTAGGCCACGTTCTGCCCAACGACTGGTCCGTTCGATTGATTTTTTCACATAATCATAGGGCTGATAGAACTGAGGGCATTCATCAAAGGACATCATGATGTCGCTTCCTAGATTGTTTTGGATGGAGATGGCCTTTTCTGGAGAGAGGAACATCTTCGAGCCGTTGAGGTGATTTTTAAAAGTTACCCCTTCTTCGGTGATATTGCGGGTATCCGCTAATGAATAGACCTGGAAGCCTCCACTATCTGTCAAAATGGGCTGGTCCCAGTTCATGAACTGGTGCAGTCCTCCTGCTTTTGCGACTAGATCATCCCCGGGACGAAGCCAGAGATGGTAGGTGTTGGCCAAGATAATTCCGGAGCCCATTTCCTTGAGTTCTTCTGGCGATTGGGTCTTAACGGTTGCCTGAGTCCCTACAGGCATAAACATTGGGGTCGGGAAGGTCCCGTGAGGGGTGATAATTTCTCCCAGACGAGCACCTGTATGCTTTTCTTTTTTGATTAATCGATATTGAATCGGTGAATCTGTCATGGTTACCTCCGTACTGGGAAAAACAGTCCCAGCCTTCTTATTCCTGTCACAGTTTTCCTGTGAGCACCTGTACGATTGTACCAAATTTTACCGGCTCTGTCACGGACTTATGTTATAATAAAAAGTACTACTATGAAGAGAGTGTCATCTATGAACCTTAAACTGATTCGCCTCCGGGCACGTACCATGCAAGTCCAGCAACCGGGCTTAGCTATCCTTTTTGCTCTTCCGGTCCTGTTGACCATTCTTGCTAACTTCCTCTTAAGCGGGCAAGATCTGGTCGATCTACTACCGGATATGACCTTGCAGCAAGCAAGTATCTACATGATCCAGCGGCAGCTCTTTCCTTCTGTCGTCTCCTTTGTCATCTCCATTTTAGTGGTTGGTGCGACTTTTAGCTATTTAGATACGATTAATCCCAAGATCGAACACCGAACACGTGTCTTAGATATCTTTAAACAAGATCGCTTTACCTCTGTATTTGCCACCTTGATCTTGAAGCAAGCCGTCCTCTTTTTATGGGGACTCATCCTCTATGTGGGGAGTCTCATCAGCACCTACGCCAGCATTCGATTTTTGGCGATCTACGATAAGGTGAGCAACCCTAGCACTCTGAGTGCTTCCAGTCCTGAATTCCAATCTCTCATGCAACAAATGCCTCTGATGACTGCTGGTGTCATACTTGGCCTGATTGGCCTCCTCTTTTACCTGCCACAATACTACAGTCTCAGCCTGGTCGAATTGATCCTCTACGAGCAATTACGAGACGGCAACTACAAGGGAGCCTTTGGAGTCCTTCGCCAAAGTCGTGAAACCATGAAAGGGTTCCGCAGCAATCGCTTGGTGCTCGATCTAACCTTGATTGGTTGGTACTTCTTGAATTACTTCACGCGCGATGTCATCGGCTTTTATACCATGCCTTACTTTATCAACTGCCAAATTGCATTTTATGATCAAATCAAGCAGATTAAACAAGGGCCGCGCCATTTTACAGGCCATCCAAGCCATGAAGCTAAATAAGAGTAAGAAGAAAACCCCAGTTTCCTGCTGGGGTTTTCTTCTATCGTTCTACTGTTAATTTTTTTGTCATTTATAAACCGTATAGGGAGTCTCCTAAGATCAGTCGGGTGTGTTCCCGTTTGATACAGCGGTTCATGACGATATCTTCTCGTCCAGCTCCACGAAGGATTTCTTCTGCTTCTTGATTTTCCAGCTCCAATTGTGCCCAAAAAATCTTCGCATCCGTCTCAATAAAATCACGCGCCACATCTGGTAAAAACTCACTGCGACGGTATACATCAACGATATCTACTGGGAAAGGGATCTCCTGTAAGCTAGCGTACACCGTTTCTCCAAGGATCTGGCCACCAGCTGCGCGGGGGTTGACAGGAATAATCCGATAGCCCCGCTCTTGCATCTCCTTGCTGACACGATGACTGGTCGTGTCTTCACGGTCAGATAATCCAACTACAGCAATGATTTTGCTTGTTTCTAAGTAATGTTTGATAACGCCATCACTAGGATTGCGAAATGAATAGGCCATATGAATCTCCTTTTGTATGCGTTTCCTTTCTTTAAATAGTATAACAATACGGAGAGCATTGCAAGTGTTTGTCGTTAAAAGCGGTAGGAAACTGAAAAGTCTCCCACCGCTTTCTGTTTTGAACAAACTCAATCTTATTTGGCTTCATACCATGTTTTGCCTTCATTCTCATCGGCTTCCAGTGGTACCGCAAGTTCAATAGCAGATTCCATGGTCTCTTTGACAAGTGCTTTGATCGCTGCAAGTTCATCACTTGGTACTTGCAGAACAATTTCATCGTGCACCTGAAGAAGCATCTTGGTCTTGTATGCTCCTGCTTCTAGCGCTTGGTCCAAGTGGATCATGGCAATTTTCAAGATGTCTGCCGCCGATCCTTGAATCGGTGAGTTGATAGCCGTCCGCTCCGCAAAGCCTCGAACATTGAAGTTGCGAGAATTGATATCTGGAATCTCCCGACGACGCTTGAAGAGGGTCTCGACGTAGCCTTTGTCACGCGCTTCCCGTACCACTCTCTCCATATAGTCCTTGATGCCAGGGTAGCGTTCGAAGTAAGTTTCAATGTAAGCCTTGGCTTCTTTTCGACTGATCCCTAGGTTGTTAGACAGTCCAAAGTCGGAAATTCCATAAACCACACCGAAGTTTACTGCTTTAGCATTGCGGCGGTCATTCGGCGTCACATCTTCTGGTTTTCCAATATTGAAGACCCGCATAGCGGTCGATGTATGGATATCTGCCCCATGCTGAAAGGCATTGATCAAATGCTCATCTCTTGAAATATGGGCCAAGACGCGCAATTCGATCTGTGAATAGTCCGAACTCAACAAGACACTGTTTTCCTCTTCTGGGACAAAGGCCTTTCGAATAAGGCGACCTTGCTCCAAACGGACAGGAATATTTTGTAGGTTGGGATCCACGCTGGACAAGCGACCTGTCTGCGTCAAATCCTGCACATAGCGGGTATGGATTTTTCCATCTTCCAAAATCCAGTCTTGAAGACCGATGACATAGGTCGACTGAATCTTAGCAATTTGGCGGTATTCAAGAATCTTAGACACGATCGGTGCGATGGGAGCTAGGCGTTCCAAGACATCAACAGCTGTTGAATAGCCGGTTTTGGTCTTCTTGGTGTATTCAAGAGGGAGTTCCAATTTTTCAAAGAGGATGACACCCAATTGTTTTGGAGAATTGATGTTAAATTCTTCTCCTGCCAACTCGTAGATTTCTTGAGTCAAGCGCTCCAAGACTGCTTCGTTTTCCACCTGCATATCTTGGAGGGTCTGGCGCTCTACCTTGATCCCCGCGATTTCCATTTTGGCCAAAACAGCTGCTAGTGGTTGCTCCATATCATAGAGCAAATCTAGTTGGTCATGGGCTTGTAACTGCTCCACCATGGGCTCTTCCGTGTCTAGTAAAACAGCGACTTTTCGTGCCAAATGCTCTAATAGGACCGCCTTTTCTGGAATAGCTTTTTTGGCTCCCTTACCATAAACGACTTCGTCCAGCGGCAGCGCAATCTGACTATAGAGACTCGCAATGGTTGAAATTTCATTGTCCTCTACGGTCGACAAGAGATACTTGGCCAATCGACTGTCAAACGCGGGATTTTGAAGGGAAATGCCCAAGTGGCTGAGCAAAACCTTGGCCCGTTTGAAGTCATAGACCTTGAGGGGCGTTTTTTCGAGAAATTCTTTGAAAATCGGTGTTTGTAAAAGACCAGTATCTGTACTCGCGTAGAGCTGACCTTTGGTCCCCCATGCGAAACCGATGATGGGTTCCGTATGGTAATTGTCCCCAAAAATCTCAAAATGGAAGAAACTATCTTCCGTGAGCATATCTGAAGTGACCTGCTCGACTTCTGTATAGTCAATGGCTACAGGAGCCGCTTCTTCTCCACTGAGATCCAAGGCCTGACGGAGTTGCTTGAAGCCCATCTCCTCATAAAACTTGGCGAGATTTTCTAGATGAGGGCCCGTATAGGTGATATCGTCAAGTCCAATTTCAATGGGCGCATTGGTATCGATGGTCGCAAGGGTCTTGGACAGATAGGCCTGTTCCTTATCGTTGATGAGATTTTCCTTCATCTTAGAAGCCTTCATCTCGTCGATATGCTCGTAAATGCCATCAAGAGACCCGTACTCTAGGAGTAGTTTGATCCCGGTCTTTTCTCCGATCTTAGTAACACCTGGGATATTATCCGACTTATCTCCCATCAAGGCCTTGAGGTCGATAAATTGCTCCGGTGTCAGTCCCATCTTTTCTTTCAAATAGGCTGGAGTGAATTCTTCAAACTCTGCCACTCCTTTTTTTGAGATTTCAACCACCGTATTGTCATCTGTCAGCTGGATCAAATCCTTATCCCCTGAAACAATGGTCACATCAAATGGCACCGAGGTAGTTTCTGCCATCTTATCTAGCGTTCCAATAATATCATCCGCTTCATACTGGGCCAGCTCATAATGGCGGATTCCCAAATGATCCAGTTGTTCACGAATGAAAGGAAACTGCTCGCGGAACTCATCTGGTGTTTTTGCACGGCCCCCTTTGTAGTCGGCATACATCTCCGTCCGAAAAGTCGTCTTTCCTGCATCAAAAGCAACAAGGACATGGGTTGGTTGGATGCGCTCCAAGAGATGGCTCAACATGAGATTAAAGCCATAGACCGCATTGGTATGCAGACCATTGGCATTTTTGAAGCGATCGATTTGATTATAAAGTGCGAAAAAGGCACGAAATGCGACGGAAGACCCGTCGATGAGTAACAATTTATTCTTTTTTTCCATAGGCCTATTATACCACGAATCACAAGGTCTCTGGTACATAAAAACTCTACCCTTTCGGGTAGAGCCTTCTTTAGGAGTTTCTTATGAAAAATGAAGAGAAGTGTTTATTCGCCGTAACAAGAACCTTGTTGTGGCAATTTCTTAAAGCGTTTTGGATAATTGACTGAGATTTTCATTTTCTGTACCTCATTTCTTATTGGATGAGTACAGTATACAAGAGAAAACTAAACGATTCCTTATAGAAAGCTTCAAGAAAACTAAAAACTGAGACGCAAAACACGCGGTTGTTTTTGGCTACAAGCTGGTAATTGAAGATGGAGGCCTGCCTCATCTTGACTCCAAGAAAGGAGCTGGCTTTCTCCAAGGAGTTCTACCTGCCGAATACGCGCATGAAGGATTCTCGGTTGCTTGAGATCATAGGCGAGAGACGGCAAGGTCAGCTCTTCTGTCCGTCCACTTGGTTCCAGCTGGATAGCATAAAGCAGGCCTTCACGCATGGTATAGCGGAAATCTTGGCTGGTATAGAGTGGCGCTTCTCCATCTGAGAAGGAACCTTCCTGGGCCTCGGTTGGTCCGTCCGATGACACCCGCCAAGGCCGGCTCTGATAAATGGCTTCTCCGTTTACCGCCAGCCACTCCCCGATCTCTGTAAGGATGTCTTGGTCTTGCTCAGGGATCGTGCCATCTGCCTTGGGTCCAATATTGAGCAGAAGATTGCCATTTTTGGCCACAACATCGACTAAATTTTGTAGTAATTCCTTACTGGTCTTGTAGGCTAGATCCTGGGTATAGCACCAAGAATTACGGGCGATCGCGGTATCCATTTGCCACGGAAAGGCTTGAGTCTCTCCGTATCCTCCCCGCTCCATCTCAACGATTCCTGAACCGAAAGGGAGGGCATCCTGTTTGTAACAAACAGCCACCTTTCGATCCTCTTGTGCTGCTAGATTGTAATAATAAGCCAAAAAGCGCATCAAGTAGGGACGGAAACTCTCATGCTGGATCCACCAGTCAAAATAAAGGAGCTCTGGCTGGTAGTCCCGCACCAGTTCACAGGTTCGCAACAGCCAATCTTCCAAGAATTCTTTACTTGGATAAGGCTTGGAAGTCAGATCAAAATGATCCTTGGGCTCTGGCTCGGCTGGCCAATAAAGGCTGTCTCTTGGGACTTCTTGCGGAATGTCACTAGTGAATTCCTTGCCATGTGAAAAGAAAAACTGGTGTTCTGCCCGGTGAGAGGACGTACAGAAGTGCAGGCCACGTTTTTCTGCTTCCTCCCTCAGCTCTCCTAAGACATCTCGTCTCGGCCCCATTTCTAAACTATTATAAGGCGAGAGAGTAGAGGCATACATCTGAAAACCATCGTGGTGCTCCGCAACTGGAAAAAGATACTGGGCTCCCGCTTTTTGAAAGAGATCTAGCCAAGATGCCGGATCAAAGCGATCGGCTGTAAAAAGAGGAATGAGATCCTTGTAGCCAAAGCCGGCCTGGTCTCCAAAATGCTCTCGATGATAGTCATAACAAGGATTCCCTTGGATATACATATTTCGCGAATACCATTCCGAACCGAAAGCAGGTACACTGTAGACACCCCAGTGGATAAACATTCCAAATTTGGCATCTCGATACCAATCCGGACAGACTTGATGGCTAAGAGAGTCCCAGGTTGGTTCAAAAGGACCTGACTGGACAACTTGATCAATCTCTTCAAGGCTTATCATTCTCTTCTCCTCTTTTCTTGTTACTACCTCTATTGTAACGAGAAACCCTCGTTTGTAAAGACAAACGAGGGGAATGTTTAAAATAGTAGACAAAGAGCTTGATCTAGGAGAATCAAGCTGATGATGAATGAAATGAAGCTTCTAGCCCTTCACTGCTTGAGAAATAAAACGAGCGATGGCGTCTGTCTCCCCTTGGTGGAGAGCCTTAACAATTTTGGACCCCACAATAACCCCATCTGAGACCTTGTTGAAACGGTGAACATCCTCCATGCTGGAAACTCCAAAACCTGTTAAAACAGGAATGGACGCTATTTCGTGTAATTGGGCCAAGTGGTGATCCAAATCATCTCGATAGCTACCAGCTTTCCCCGTCACCCCATTGACAGCAACGGCATAGATAAATCCTTCTGCATCATGGATTAATTTCTTCTGGCGCTCGATTCCTGTGGTTAAGCTCACTAGCGGCACCAAAGCGATGTCTTTATCCACTAAGAGAGGCTCTACCAGATCTGCATGCTCATGAGGAAGATCCGGAATAATCACTCCCTTGACCGCTGTTCCTTCTACATCTCTAAAGAAGTTTTCGAGCCCATATTGGAACAAGGGGTTGAAATAGGTCATGATGACCAAAGGAACACTTGTCTCCAGACGCTGGATCGTTTGCACCAGACCCTCTGTCGTCGTCCCATGGGCTAAACTGCGTAATCCTGCCTCTTCAATCACAGGGCCATCTGCCACCGGATCCGAAAAAGGAATGCCAACCTCAATAGCTGAGACACCAAGCTCCTCCAAAAATTGGATGGTTTCCTGCAAACCTGCTAAGCCTTTTTCATGATCTCCTGCCATAATATAAGGAACAAAGATCCCTTGCTGCTGGTCTGTCAGCTTTTGTAAATGCTCTGTTAAGGTCTTTCCCATCTTACTCTCCTCTCTCTTGTTCTAGGCGGTCTTTGACTTGTACCACATCTTTATCCCCACGACCTGATAAGCAAACGATCATAGATTTTTCAGGCCCCATTTCCTTGGCCAATTTTACCGCATAGGCGATAGCATGGCTCGATTCCAGAGCTGGAATGATTCCTTCTACTTTTGAAAGCAATTGAAAAGCTTCTAGCGCTTCTTGGTCTGTCACAGGCACATAGGTTGCCCGCTTGATTTCATGGAAATAAGAATGCTCTGGCCCAATCCCTGGGTAATCGAGACCTGCTGAAATCGAGAAGGCTTCTAAAATCTGTCCATGGGCATCCTGTAACACATCCATCAAGGCGCCGTGAAGGACTCCCGGACGCCCCTTGGTCAAGGTTGCTGCATGCTGGTCTGTATCTACTCCAAGCCCAGCAGCTTCTGCCCCATACATGGCAACAGAGGTATCTTCAACAAAAGGATAAAAGAGGCCAATGGCGTTCGATCCGCCTCCTACACAGGCTAGGACGGCATCTGGCAGCGCACCGTCATTTTGCTCTGCAAATTGGCGTTTGGCTTCTCGACCGATGACACTTTGAAAATCACGGACAATTTCTGGGAATGGATGAGGTCCTAGAGCAGAACCCATGATATAGTGGGTATCCTCCACATTTGCTACCCAGGCTCTAAGGGCAGCATTGACCGCATCCTTGAGGACACGTGACCCATCTGTTACTGATTGAACCTTGGCGCCTAACAACTCCATCCGAAAGACATTGAGGGCTTGGCGTTTGACATCTTCTTCCCCCATGTAGATGGTGCATTCCATATCAAATAAAGCAGCAGCTGTTGCTGTTGCAACACCGTGCTGTCCGGCCCCTGTTTCTGCGATGATCTTCTTTTTGCCCATCCGATGTGCCAGCAAAACCTGTCCTAGGGCATTATTAATTTTATGAGCCCCTGTGTGGTTGAGGTCTTCTCTTTTAAGAAAGATCTTGGCTCCACCGACATACTTGGTAAGATTTTTAGCATAATAGAGCGGTGTTTCCCGACCGACATATTGTTTCAGAAGCTGATCCAATTCTGCTTGAAAAGAAGGATCTGCTTGACTTTCTCTATAGGCTTCTTCTAATTCTAAAACTGCTGTCATCAAGGTTTCAGGGACAAATCGTCCCCCGAACCGCCCGTAAAATCCGTTTTTATCTGGTTGTTTATATGCCATGCTTGACCCTTTCTATAAATCGTTTTATCTTTTCTTGATCTTTTATTCCATTTGTCTCGACCCCACTGGATACATCCACCGCATAAGGATGAAAGAAGCGAATGGCGTCTGCTACATTATCTACTGTCAAGCCTCCTGCAATAAAGAAGGGCTTTGTAACGTTTTGACTTTCGAGCTTTTGCCAGTCAAAGGTCTGCCCACTTCCTGCTACAGGAGCATCAAAGAGCAGATAATCGGCACTGGTCTCAGGAAGAGCTGCATCTTTCCCCACTTGAACAGCGCGGATCGTTTGTTGGGGAAGGTCTTGCAAGATGGTTTCATCCATCGGTCCATGCACTTGTATCAGATCCAAGCCCACAACTTGGCAAGCTTGCTCCACTTCTTCTCTTTGTGGTGATACAAAAACACCGACTTTTTGAACCCCCTTTGGAATGCCTGTAGCCAACTGCCGGGCTTGCTCCAGCGTGACTTGACGTTTGCTTGGTGCAAAGACAAAACCAATGTAATCTGCACCGGCCTCAACAGCGGTCTGGACGGCTTCCGGAGTGGACAATCCGCAAATTTTAATCTTTGTCAATCTGCAACTCCTTTACTTTTTCAGCCACATTGTCTGCCTTCATGAGGGCTGTCCCAACGAGAATGCCACTAAAATAAGGAGCCAGCATGCGAGCGTCTGCTGCTGTAAAAATAGCAGACTCAGAGATGTAGACCGGTTCTTGTTCAAAGCTTGTCGCCAATTCAAGGCTAGTATGAAGATCCGTCTCAAAGGTCACCAAGTTGCGATTATTGACCCCGATGATCTGAGCCCCAATCCGGTGAGCGACCTCTAGTTCTGTCAGATTATGGGTCTCCACCAAGACCTCCAGGCCAAGATGGGTCGCAAACTCATAGAGTTCTTTCAGACGAGCCTCTGGAAAGGCTGCAACAATCAACAAGATCACGGTCGCCCCTGCGTTTCGCGCCCGAATCACTTGCTTTTCATCCACAATGAAATCTTTGTTGAGGGTGGGAATGCGCACCTGACTAGATATTTCCCGGAGATACTCGATACTGCCCTTGAAAAACACTTCATCGGTCAAGACAGAAATCATCACGGCCCCATTTTCTTCGTAAGTCTTAGCCTGCGCGACGATATCCACATCGACATGAATATCTCCCAGACTCGGGCTAGCCTTTTTCACTTCCGCAATGACCTGAAGCTTTTCTGGATGACTCTTTAGGTAATCATACAAGCGGTAGGTCTCGCGCAAAGGTTGGAGCTCCTCTTCTTTCATCGCAGCCACTTCACGCGCCTTTTCCTTAAGAATCTTTGGCAAGAATTCTTGACTCATTTTTGATACTCCTGTAATAATCTCAATTTCTCAAGGGCAGCCCCACTGGCAATCACTTCACGTGCCAAGGCAATCCCCTCCTTGATAGAATCTACCTTGCCGTTGGCATAAAAACCAAGGCCAGCATTCAAGACAGTCACTTCTAAGAAGGGACTCGCTTCATTCTTCAAGACACTGAGCAAAATTTCTGCATTGCGTTTGGCGTCTCCACCTCGTACTTGATCAATTTCAATGCGCTCCATTCCGATATCTTCTGGTTGAAAGCTGGATAAGGTAACCTGTCCATTTTCCAGAATAGCGAGCTGGGTTTCTCCATCAAGGCCTGCCTCGTCCAAACCTTGTGGACCACTCACCACCACTGCGCGTTTCCTTCCCAAATTCTTTAGAATCTCTGCCGTACTTTCTAGCATGTCAGGACGACTGGTTCCCAATAGCTGGGTTTCTAGAGGAATCGGATTGATAAGAGGACCGGTTAAGTTCATCACCGTTGGAACCCCTAGCGCCAAGCGAGCGGGCATAATATAGCGCATGCCAGGATGCAGATTTTTGGCAAATAGGAAGACAATCCCCGCCTTTTCAAACACTCGTCCCAAGTCTTCTGGACCCAAATCAAGGTTAATCCCTAGAGCTTCTAGTACATCCGCAGAACCAGATTTAGAAGAGATCGAACGATTTCCGTGTTTTGCCATCTTGATGCCACCACCAGCAAGGACGAAGGCAGCTGTTGTTGAAATATTGAAACTATACGAACGATCGCCCCCAGTTCCACAATTGTCCATCGCTCCTTGAACTTCTGTAGGAATAGCGACTGCATAGGCCTGCATCACTTTTGCAATAGCCGTCCGCTCTTCAACCGTTTCTCCCTTCATTTTAAGACCTAGAAGAAGGGCCGTCACCTGTGCTTCTGAAGCACGACCAGCAACGACTTCCTCCATGGCCGCTTCTAACTCTGCACTGGTTAGATCCATTCCTTCTGCTACTTTTGCAAGCACTTGTTTCATCTTCCGCTCCTTGACTAGTTTGACAAAATTTTCGATGGTCTTGAGCCCATCTGGCGTCCCGATACTTTCTGGATGGTATTGAAAACCATAAATCGGTAAGCTGCGGTGTTGAATTCCCATAATCGCTTGATCATCCGTCGTCCGAGAGGTAATGACAAAATCCTCTGGCATGTCTTCAATCGTCAGCGAATGGTAGCGCATGACTGGGACTTCTTTTGCGACACCCGCGTATAGCGGAGAGGGAGCTTCTAGCTGGATCTGGCTTTGTTTGCCATGCATGACCTGTGGCGCCAATCCCAAGCGCCCTCCAAAAACTTCCGCAATCGCTTGATGTCCCAAGCAAATCCCCAAGATTGGTTTGACCCCCGCGAAATCTCGGATCATCTCCTCCATCTTGCCCGCGTCCTTTGGCCAACCTGGACCTGGAGAAAAGACCAAGGCATCTGCTTCTTGGGCAACTTGGTACAAATCCGGATCATCATTTCGAAGCACCTGGACCTCATCAAACTTTCCGATATACTGCGCTAAATTGTAGGTAAACGAATCGTAATTATCGACTAATAAAATCATCCTTCTTCTCCAATCCTTGTCATTGATTTTGCCTTATTGACGGTTTCTTGGTATTCATTTTCAGCGATCGAATCATAAACGATTCCTGCTCCAGCCTGCACATAAGCCTTCTTATTTTTGAGGATCATGGTTCGAATCGCAATAGCAAAATCGAGATCCCCCGTCACAGAGAGATAGCCAATAGCACCTGCATAGACCCCGCGTTTCTCTTTTTCTGCCTCATAGATTCGCTTCATGGCTCGAATCTTGGGAGCACCCGAAACGGTCCCGGCTGGAAGAGTTGCCTTCAAAGCCTCAATGGAGGCTAGTCCAGGAAGTAATTGTCCCTTGACAACACTGGTCAGGTGCATCACATAACGGAAGAATTCCACTTCCATATATTTGGTCACTTCAACCGACCCATTTTGAGCGATACGACCAATATCGTTTCGCCCTAGATCCACCAACATCCGGTGTTCTGCGACTTCTTTTGGATCCCCTGCCAAATCAGCTGCCAATTGCCGATCACTCTCTTCATCAATCCCTCTGGGTCGCGTGCCAGCAATGGGATTGGTTGTCACCACTCGATCCTTGACCGACACTAGACTTTCTGGACTGGCACCGATAATTTGGTACTCCCCAAAATCATAAAAGTAGAGATAATTCGAAGGGTTGGTCACGCGCAAATTGCGGTAATAATCTAGCGGTTTTCCTGAAAAATCAGCTGAAAAACGTTGACTGAGCACGCATTGGAACATATCTCCTTTTCGAATATAGTCCCGCGCTAGGGCCACCATTTCCTCAAACTCTTTTTGCTCCAAATGATTGTGGAAATGAAGCGCATGCAGGTCCTTGTCCTGAAACTCTTCTTTTGCAGGTCTTGCCAATTGTGCTAATACTTGCTCCAAGCTTGACGCTTGCTCTGCTTCACTCCGTCCACTATAGAGTTTCTCTTCCACCACATAGACCTTTTCCTTTTTGTGATCAAAAATTACATAGCTCTCATATAAGAAAAAGTGAAGATCTGGTGTGCCAATCGTATCTTCAGGAATGGAACCAATGTTCTCATAGAGGCCAATCAAGTCATAGCCGACAAATCCAATCGCCCCACCGTTAAAAGGAAGCTCTTCTGAAGTTTTCGTTTTGACCGTGATGCGATTCAAAAAGTCCAAAGGATCCTCTTCAACAATTTGATCATTGTAATAGAGGACGCCATTTTCAAACTTGACTTCACTGACTGGCCGATAGGCTACAATTGAAAAACGCGCATTCTCTTTTTCACGAGGGATCGACTCCAAGATCATTTTATGGGGCGCATCCAAACGCATATAAGCCAAAATTGGACTTAACACATCAGCAGATAAAACTTTTTTCATATCAGAAACCTCTCTTTTAGAACTCTTTTTCTAATGAATCGTAACGTCGCTTGCTAAGACGATCAAGGGTATCCCATCGCTCTATTTCGCTTTGGGATCAATGTGCCTAAGCTCGCTTCGCTTGCTAAGGCACATAGAAAAGCCCTCACACAAAAACTGTGTGAGGGCGTAGTGTCCGCGGTGCCACCTCTTTTATAGGGAAAAATAGCTGGTCTTTCCCTACATCTCTATCTCCTCTATCAAGGAGTTGCACGGTAAGGGGTGCCAACCGAATTCACATGGGTTAGAATTCATTAATCATAACAGTCCAATTTTCATCAGTCGCTATTGCTTGTTCACAATTCCCACAAGCTCCCTGAAAATAGCTGACTCATTACTTTTCTGTTGCTACCATTATAACCCTTTTTCTTAGAAAGTCAATAAAATTTTTAGTCTTTTTTTATACTTTTTTCTACACTAATTTAATAAAATCAGCTCAAAGATTCCTAGCGGCACGTCCTTTTTATCCCAACAATAGGATACTCAATAAAGCTAAAATTGCAGGACCACCTTGGGTCAAGATAATCTTTTTATTGGCTGTCATCGCACCGTAGGCCGCAGCTCCAATAATAAAAAGCACAAAAATCGTAACAACTTCAATATTTTTGGACACAAACAATCCATACAAGAGGAAGACACCAATCAAGGCATTGTATATTCCTTGATTCTTAAATAAAGAGGTCACAGATGGGCGGACGAGTTCTTCTTTATTCATGTTGAAAACCCGACTTGTGGTATCAGATGTGGTTCTGATGCTCTCCAAATAAAAAATATACAAATGCTCCAGTGCAGCAAGACTTGCTAAAATAATCGTCAGTAATGACATCGTAGATTCTCCTTTTTATTCAACTGTTATTTGTTCAATGCCAGATACTAATTTGTCCAGCAGGTAAGAAAATTGCTCTTGTTCTTGAGCAGTTAAAATCCGACTCATCTGTTCTTTCACCGCCACATGATGGCGAGGGGGATGTTTGACCAAACGATTATAGGCCGTATCCGTCAAATGAATTAAGATTTCCCGCTGATTCTTTGGATTTCGACTCCGATGGACAAATCCTTCCTTTTCCAATATTTTGAAATGCCGGGTTAAAGCCGCTGGATCAATCTGCAAGCGCTCCTGAACCGCGATCTGATTGCAAGGTGCTTGTTCTAATAAATCCTGCAAAATTTGATAACGTGTTAAGCTAATCCCTAGGCGCTTTTCAAAGAGTTGCGTAGTTGTTTGATCTGCCAAGCGTAGTTGGTAGAGCAAATCATTTATTTCTGCCATATTCCTTCTCCAATTTCTTTTTGACAAATCAATAATTGACTTGTCAATTATAAACCATTTCTCATCTCCTGGCAAGGAAAAGAGCTTGCACTGTTTTTTCGCACAAAAAAAGCCGCCTGATTTGGCGACTCTTAGGGAGATTATTATGAAAAAGAAAAGTTTTAGGATTTTTCTAAACAAAGTTAGGAGGTCTTTGTTTATGGTTCTATTATAGCGGACATTTCTTAAAGAAAGCTTACGACTTTATTTCAAAATGAAAACAAATTCTTTACAGATTCTTTTCAGCGTCTAAAATACCTGGAATATCTAGTAAGGTGTTCATCTGATGATTGCCTTGATAGTCAGACGTCAAGAAATTGATACTCTGAATCTGGCTATTTCTTGCAAAGTCAATATCCAGACTCCGATCCCCAATATAGTAGGTATTTTCTGGCTCCAAGCCGTACTTCTCCATCAGATACATGGCAGCTTCTGGGTCAGGCTTGCGGGCAAAACCACTTTGACTGGTCAAAATCTCTGTAAAAAAAGATTCCAAACCCAAGTCCCGCAGGATGACAAAGGCATTCTCTCCCTTATGGGTATAGACAAACTGCTCAATTCCAGCTTCTTGTCCCCAGGATAGGACATCACGCGCCCCATCCATCAGAAGGACCTGGGCATTTTTCTCCGCTAGACTTTCTGCTCGGCGATGATTCAAGTCGGTCACATCCAGATGATACTCCTCCGCCACGGCTACTAAAAGATCTTGAACCGAATGCTTCAAGATGTAGTCTTTAATGCTGGCTCGGTCAAACGGAAGCTGATAAGTTGCATAGGTCTCCTCAAGACCTGCTAAAATAGCATCATAGGAATCCAGCAAAGTTCCGTCCAAATCCCAAATAAAGGCTCGTTTTGTCATTTTTTCTTCTCTCCTACTTTTCGTCTATATAGCTGACTCAAAAATAGCCAACGAAAGCCATTGTCCAGCAGCGTCCCCGTCCAGACCCCTGGAAGGCCAAAGCCAAGGGTTACTCCAAGCAGATAACCGGCTCCAATTCGAATGACCCACATACCAATCGTCGTTGCATAAAATGGAAGTTTCCCATTTCCCAAGCCTTGCCAAACAGCTGTATAGATGACCGTTCCTGCTGTAAACGGCGTTCCCAACAAAGAAAAGAGGACAACCGACAGGCTAGCTTCTACTGCTTTTGTATCTTGTGTGTAGAGATGGGTCAGAAGGGTGCCCCCAAAAAAGATTCCCAAGGCAATAGGTAACATTAACACGAAGGACAAGCAGTAAGACTGCTTTCGAAGGCGGTGAAGCTGCTCAAGATCACCTTCACCCAGACTCCGTGCTACGAGCATAACCGTCGCCGTGGCCACTCCAAATACAGGCATGTAGTTAAACTGGGTCAAGGTCTCTCCGATAGCATTTCCTGCGACTGCCTCGGTCCCAAAAGCAACCACGATCGCAATGATTACCACATCTCCGGCCCGCATCATCAGCCGCTCCCCGGCAGCTGGAAGTGCTAAGTTCAAGAGCTTACGATCCAATCCCCAACGAAGGGGTGCAAAGGGCAGCTGAACCTTTTGCCACAAGAGGATGACTCCCACCAGACGGGCCAGCACCGTCCCCAAAACTGCGCCAACAATGCCCCAACCAAAAAGGAAAATAGCCACAGAGGAGAACAGAGCGTTTAATAGATTGGTCAACAGGCTCACATACATAGGAATACGTGGATTGTTGGCCACCCGAACCAAGGAGCCCAAGGTCGTCATCAATCCTAAGAGAACTATGGTCCCGCCAACCAAGGAAAGGTAAATCCCCCCGCTTTCGGCTACTGCAGCTTCAGTCCCCAACAGCGAAATCATCTGGCGTCCAAATAACAGCGATGCCCCTCCTAAGAGAGCACTCAACAGTAAGGTCACCTTCAGTGACTCTGTCGCATGGTAGGCAATGTTTTCTTGATTTTTTTCACCCAAGCTTTTGGACATGACACTGGCAACTGCCGCACCCAGTGCCAAAAAGATGGCTTGATAGATGGTGATGATGTTTCCTGCGACGGAAACACCTGAAATGGCAATCAAACCCAGGTGAGCTACTAAATAAGAGTCCACCATGCCCATCAGCATTTGTAAGAAATTTTCACCCATGGCAGGAAGGGCGATGTTTAAGATTTTTTTGTATGAATTCATGCGTATATAAAAGAGCCAAACGGCTCTTTTGATCTTTCTAATACAGAGAATTAAAGTCCCAAGTAGTCTTCTACGGCTGCTTGCATGTCTTTGGCTGCCACGCTTGTACGATGGCGAACCGGTGCAGTTTCAAGGCCGTCTACAGCCGGTGGCACAGGAACACCTGAGAGTGTGTGTAATTTAGCCAAGGCTTCGAAATCGCCTAGACCTGTCTCACCTGTCACCGCTTCTACTGCAACAACTGGGAATTTGTAAGGACTTGCTGTAGAGGCAATGACTGTTTTAGCAGTATCCCCTGTTTGGGTCCGGTATTTTTGATAAACGGCTGATGCTACGGCTGTATGAGGGTCTTCGATGTAATCAGACGCTTCATAGACCCGCTTGATCTCTGCAGCAGTTTCTGCTTCATCTGCGTATGCAGCCGCAAACAAATCTAAGATGTCTGCATCAAAGTTGGACAATTGGTACTGACCTGTTGCAAGGAGGCTTTCCATCAATTCTTTGGTCTTTGTGGCATTATTGCCTACCAAGTGGAAAATCAAGCGTTCCAAGTTTGAAGAGACCAAAATATCCATCGATGGACTGGTGGTCACCTTGAACTCACGTTTCTTATCATAGACATGTGTTTTGAAGAAGTCTGTCAAGACATTGTTTTCATTTGACGCACAGATCAATTTCCCAACTGGAAGACCGATTTGTTTGGCATAGAAAGCTGCCAAGATATTTCCAAAGTTTCCTGTTGGAACAGTGAAATTGACTTTTTCTCCCGCTGTGATTTGGCCTGTCTTCACCAATTGCGCATAGGCGTATACGTAATAGACAACCTGAGGCACCAAACGACCAATGTTCATAGAGTTGGCTGATGAAAATTGCATCTTGTTGGCTGCTAATTTTTCACGAAGCACCACATCATTGAACATGTGTTTGACATTGGTTTGGGCATCGTCAAAGTTTCCATCGATCGCGATGACATGGGTATTGTCCCCCGTTTGAGTCGTCATTTGCAATTCTTGCACCTTGCTGACACCATCTTTTGGATAAAAGACAATGATCTCTGTTCCTGGAACATCGGCAAAACCTGCCATGGCAGCTTTTCCAGTATCTCCAGAAGTCGCCGTCAAGATGACAATTTTATTTTCCAAACCGTGCTTTTTAGCTGCTGTTGTCATAAAGTAAGGCAAGATCGACAAAGCCATATCTTTAAAGGCAATAGTGGAGCCGTGGAAAAGTTCCAAGTTGTATTGCCCATCGAGTTTGACAAGAGGAGCAATAGCTGGGGTATCAAACTTGCTGTCATAAGCATGAGAAATACAGTAGTCCAACTCTTCTGCTGTAAAGTCGTCCAAAAAGGCTGACAAAACAAGCTTGGCCACTTCTTGGTAAGAAGCGTCTTTGAGGGTATCAAAATCCAGCTCTACTTGAGGATAAGAGACTGGAGTAAACAAACCGCCATCTGTCGCCAATCCTTGAAGGATGGCTTGACTAGCTGTTACAGTATTTTTTTCATCTCGTGTTGATTGATAAACTAATGTCATGACTGTTTCATTCCTTTACTAGTAGTCTTCTCATTATATCATAAATGTCAGAAAATTTAACGGCTTTTCGCCAAATCTTGGCAAAGGTCGGCAAACAGAAGCTAGATAAAAGAGAGCAGGCGCAACGACTTTGCTCCTACTCCCATGCGAATCTGTTTTTCAGGTGTCTGCAAGACTTGATCAAGCCAATCCCAACTCTGCTAAAACAGATGGGAAGTCTTTCTTCAATTTTTCAAGAGCTACCGTTACTTCTTGTCGAGTTTGGTTATTTTTCACAGTAACTTGACCGCTCTCAACTTCACTACTTCCTAAGGTAATCAAGGCTTTGGCCGCAAAGACATCTGCTGACTTAAATTGCGCCTTGAGCTTGCGTCCAAGGTAATCACGTTCTGCCTTGAAACCTTGGATTCGAAGGGCTTGAACCAAGCTAAGCGCTGCTTCATTGACCTCATCTCCTAGGACAGCGATATAGGCATCTAGGCCTGTTTCGATCGGTAATTCAATGCCTTTCTTTTCAAGAACGAGAAGGATCCGTTCCACACCGATACCAAATCCAAAACCAGCTGTCGCAGGGCCACCGAAGTATTCAACCAAACCATCATAGCGACCACCCGCACAGACTGTCAATTCATTGCCTTCAATTTCTGTAATGAACTCAAAAATCGTGTGGTTGTAGTAATCCAAGCCACGCACCATATTGGTATCGATGACATAGGCTACACCTAAATCTTCTAACATCCGACGAACCGCATCAAAATGCGCTTGGCTTTCTTCATCAAGATAGTCTAGGATGGAAGGAGCCTGTTCAACCGCGGCCTTGTCTTCTTTTTCTTTTGAATCCAAGACACGAAGCGGATTTTCTTCTAAGCGACGTTGGCTGTCCTTAGACAATTGATCCTTCATTGGCAAGAGGTAATCAATCAAGGCTTGACGATAAGCCTGACGACTAGCAGGGCTTCCCAAGGTGTTCAAGTGCAAGGTCACATTATCAATCCCTAGTTCTTTCAGGAATTGCGCTGCCATGGCAATGGTTTCGACATCCGTTGCAGGATTGCTCGATCCAAAGCATTCTACCCCAATTTGGTGGAATTGACGCAAACGACCTGCTTGAGGACGTTCGTAGCGGAACATTGGGCCTATGTAATAGAACTTACTTGGTTTTTGTACCTCAGGCGCAAAGAGTTTATTTTCTACATAGGAGCGGACAACAGGAGCTGTTCCTTCTGGACGAAGCGTGATATGACGGTCTCCCTTGTCATAGAAATCATACATTTCTTTGGTAACGATATCCGTTGTATCCCCTACTGAACGGCTGATGACTTCATAATGTTCGAAGATCGGTGTGCGGATTTCATCATAATTGTATCGCGCAAAGACCTTGCGTGCAAAGCCTTCTACATATTGCCATTTCGCTGAATCGCCAGGAAGGATATCCTGGGTCCCTTTTGGTTTTTGTAATTTCATAGCCTTCATCCTTTGTCTTACTTTTGCCTCTATTTTACCACAAATTCGAAGAGAAATGGAGGCTGGACCGAATTTCCTTCGTTCAACACGTTCAAAACCTCTTTCTCTTCTTGCCTTATCAGCCGAATTATGAGAAAATGGAAGCCATACTACACTGAAAGGATCTTGCGATGAGAGAGGATATCAAAATCAATGACCGCGCCCTGGCCCTAGAGAAGTCATTAATCGAACAATTGGAGCTTGTATTTGATACCGATGTTGAGTTAGATGTTTATAATCTTGGACTGATCTACGAGATCCATCTAGATGAAGCCGGCACTTGCAAGGTGGTTATGACCTTTACCGATACGGCTTGTAGCTGTGCTGAGAGCCTTCCGATCGAAATCGTCGCTCGCCTAAAAGAAATCGAGGGGATCGAAGATGTCAAGGTTGAAGTAACTTGGTCTCCCGCTTGGAAAATTACACGAATCAGCCGATACGGGCGCATCGCCCTTGGCCTTCCACCACGATAATAAGCATTACCTTTTAAAAAATGCATTCAACTAACGAAGGAAGGCCTCTTTGGAAATCCGATCCACAATAAAAACGAGGAACACCAGCTCTGACATCAGAGTCTGTTCCTCGTTTTTTATAATGTTTAAATCCATTCAAACTTTTTCACTACCAGAATGGACTAAGCCTCATCAGCTTTTGGTTCAGGAAGGATTTGGTACAACACGATTCCTAGAATGGTCGACGTTGCCACACCCGTGATTTGAAGACCACCGAGGTCAATCATCAAACCACCGATCCCTGATACTAGGATCACACTTGCAATCAAGAGATTCTTTTTATTATCAAAATCAATCTTATGTTCAACTAAAATTTTCAAACCGCTAGCAGCGATAACCCCAAAGAGGGCAATAGACAAACCTCCCAATACAGGAGTTGGAATAGAGTGCAAGAGTGCTGATAGCTTCCCAATAAAGCTCATGACAACCGCAATCACTGCTGCGCCTGAAATAACGTAAACTGAGTAGACCTTACTAAGGGCCATCACCCCAATGTTTTCCCCATAAGAAGTTACCGGAGGAGCTCCAAAGAATCCAGCAATAATCTGTGCCAAGCCATCACCAGTAAGCGTATGGTCAAGCCCTGGATCCTTGAAGTAATCACGCTCAGTCAAACTGTTTAGAACCATGACGTGACCAAAGTGTTCAGTCATCGTCACAAAGGCAATCGGAGCCATGGTCAAAATCGCACTTGGATAGAGCTTAAAGCTATAATCCACAAATGGAATGTCAAAGTTTGGAACTTGAATCCAATGCGCCGCACTTACCTCTGAGAAATTGACAAAACTATGTCCTGTCAGCAAACCAAGAGCCAATGAGAAAATATAGCCCACAATTAATCCAAGTAAAATTGGGACGACACCGACAATCTTCTTGCCATACATGTTAAATAGGATAACCGCAAAGAGGGTCACCATCGAAATCAATAGAGCATAGCCGCTGTAGCTATTATTTAAGGTTGTCGCATCAGTGACGGCATTCTTCGCAAGACTCAAACCAATGACCATGATAATGGGACCAACCACGATTGGTGGAAGGACCTTATTAATCCAATCTTTACCCGCATGCTTAACAATCAGAGCTACAAACAAGTAGACCAAACCACCCGCCATAGCACCCTGGGCAACTGCCGCGATCCCATCTGACTTCATCAGCATTTGCATCGCTGCAATATAAGCAAAACTAGACCCCATATAAGCAGGAATCTTATACTTGGTCACTGTCAAGTGAGCCAAGGTCCCCAAACCAGATGAGAACAAAGCAATGGCAGGATCAATCCCAACCAAAATCGGCACCAGCACTGTCGCCCCAAACATGGCAAACAAATGCTGGAAAGATAAACCAACCAATAAACCAGGTTTTGGCATATCATTCACATCATATTTAACGTCATTCACGATCGTAAAAACCTCCTAAAATTAAGATGCGACAAGCTATGGCTGAACAAAAACGTCTACCTTCGATGACCAAATCGTTAGGACACACTCCCTGCTTCCATCATCGACGATTTCTTTTTTGATCAAACCACTTTTCAACTATACAAAAAAATCCCCCACAACAAGGAGATACACAAAATATAGGCTGGTCTTCCCAGGCCTTTCATTTCCATAGCTCCTTGCCTGCCTCTCTGGACAGTATTAAAGGATTGATTCGATTAGTCACAATTATAGCAAATTATAGACGGATTTACAAGAAAAATGACAGATAATACACTCAAATCCCCCAAAAAGTAATATTCATACGCTTCAGCGACAGGGTTAAAAATAGCGACTTTGAGCCAAAAAAGAGGCTGGGACAAAAGTCCTAGCCTCTCAATTATTT
>OLRB01000520.1_pt1 | contig 25721 bp, 21 predicted proteins | sample 1672751 | NCBI WGS metagenome assembly OLRB01 (sample SAMEA3136720, study PRJEB25190) | human gut metagenome | biome: human gut; feature: human-associated habitat; material: faeces | place: Austria | collected 2013
TAAAGCAAAAACGGTAATGTTCCAAACAACCTTGTTCCTTCTTGCATGGTATTCGCTGACAACCACTCTTTTTCAGGCAGTACAGTCAGATGTGCTCCTTTCCGATTGTAAATCATTCTTCCATGATGCAGCGTCATTCATACAAACTTTTATCGGTTGGACAATTGATGCCGGGCAATCTGTGGCACAGATTAGCACAAAAATTCCAAATCCTTTTATAGCCGGAATGGTATATTGGATATTGCTAATATTGATTGTAGGAATATGTGTGGCAGGAACAGGGATACTGGCGATACTGATAGAAATAAAGGTTATAGAATTATATAGGGAAAAGTGTTGGGATGTCATTACTCTACTGATGATACTGACAAGTGCTGCTGTCATCATTTATTTTGGAGAAGCAATCAAAAAAGCACTGTCAGTAAATCTTCTATTGCTTTTTGTACTTTTGCAGGGCGCATATGTTGGACTTAGGTGTTATTTAGAATCGTACCTTGAGAAAAGAAACTATTAAGCATTTTTTACAAAGCTATGTACAAAATCATTCTAAAATTCCCATTCAATAATACGATTGAGAAAACCTCTCTGATACAGTATAATAAAGTGTCAGGGAGGTATCTCTATGAAGGAAAAAATACTAATCATTGAAGATGATTTTACGATACAAACACAGCTTAAAACTCTTTTGTCTGGGAATGGATATGAAGTATTTGCAGTTACGGATTTTTCCAAAACAATAGAGCAGTTAAAAGAAGCTGCGCCACATCTGGTTATTCTGGATATAAAACTTCCGGGGAATAACGGTTTTGAAATATGCTCGGGGATTCGCACCTTTTCAGATATTCCGATTGTATTTGTAACAAGCAGCAATACAGATATGGACGAACTGAACAGCATTATGCTGGGTGGAGATGCGTTTATCACAAAGCCTTATAATCCCGCTATTCTTCTTGCTAAAATTGCTGCATTGTTAAAGAAAGCCTACCGTTCCCCTCAAACAGAAATTTATATGTGGAGAGAAGCTACCCTGCATTTGGAGAGTAGCATGATAGAGTACAAAGGACAGAAAGCAGAATTGACAAAGAATGAATTGAAAATCCTCTACTACCTTTTTAAGAACTCCGGAAAAATCTGTTCCAGAAATGATATTGTGGATTTTCTTTGGGACAATCAGCTTTATGTTGATGATAACGCCCTAAGTGTCAATATTACCCGTATTCGCGACAAACTGGCAGCAATCGGACTTGTAGATTTCATTAAAACAAAACACAGGCAAGGATATACATTATGAGTGGAAAACAATATTTGAAAAATCAACTCCCCGTTATTTTAATCAATCTGCTGGGTATGCTTGTCCTTGCTTTGTTCCTGATTGCAAGCGATAATCCTATCCAAACAGTCCTGTTTATTTTTGCAGTCTGGTCGATTGTCCTTGTTTTATCTTTGCTGGCATTTTATTTCTCACGAAAAAAATATCTGAATAAATTGCTCAATATGACGGAGCAATTAGAAGAACGATATTTATTGCTGGAAATCATGCAAGTGCCGGAAAGGGCTGATGAACAGGTTTTTTACCAGATTATGAAAATGGCTGAAAAATCTATGTTGGAACGGATTGGCGAAGTACAGAGGGAACGCAGGGAATATAAAGAATACATTGAACAATGGATACACGAAGTAAAAACACCAATTACAGCGATGAAGCTGCTGTGTGAGAATAACCGTTCTCCCTTTTCCAGAGAGGTATTGGCAGAGTTAGAGAATATCAACCAATATACAGAACAGGCACTTTACTATGCCCGGAGTGAACACGCTGAAAAAGACTATTCTGTCCGTGAAGTCAATTTATGCGATGTTGTGCATAGTGCAATCGCAGATAATAAGTATCTTTTGCGTCAAAGCAATATGTCAATTCAGATAGACGATATAGAAACAAAAGTTTATACCGATGAAAAATGGGTGCGGTTCATCTTAAATCAGATTATCGGTAATGCAATCAAATACCATGCAGAGCAGCCTATTTTGCACTTTAGGGCAACAAAAACGAATGACAAGATTGTGCTATCTATCAGCGATAATGGGATAGGTATTCCTAAAAGTGATTTACCCCGTATTTTTGAAAAAGGATTTACAGGTCAGAATGGGCGAACCGGGAAAAATTCTACTGGAATTGGCTTATATCTTTGCAAGCGTCTATGTGATAAACTGGGAATAGGGCTTACTGCTTATTCCGAAAACAGAGGAACAACGATTTCACTTATCTTTCAAATGAATGATTTTATTATCGGAGTGCAGGGCTGACAGGTTCTGCACTTCTTACATTTTTGTAAGAACTGTGTAAGAAAACTTGATACAAAAAATGAGATACTCCATTTACAATAAAGATATGGAACAGTTAAGGAGGTTTATCAGATGAATACGATTTTGAAACTGGAACATATCCAGAAATATTATGGCAATGAAGGGAATATTACCAAAGCCATTAAAGACATTAGCTTTTCTGTGGAAGCTGGGGAATTTCTCGGAATTATGGGTGCGTCCGGTTCTGGAAAGACAACGCTGCTCAACTGTATTTCTACGATTGATACCGTAAGTGCAGGGCATATTTTTTTAGATGGAACAGATATAACGGAAATCAAACCAAAATCCCTTGCCCGTTTTCGCAGGGAGAATTTAGGGTTTATATTTCAAGACTTCAATTTGCTGGACACATTGACGATTTCAGAAAATATTGCACTGGCATTAGCAATCAACAAAGTCCCTGCCGGGAGCGTAGAATCCCGCATTTTGGATATAGCCGGAAAGCTGAATATCAGCGATATTCTAAACAAATATCCTTATCAGGTATCCGGCGGACAAAAACAGCGTTGTGCTTGTGCAAGAGCAATTATCAACAACCCGAAGCTCTTACTGGCAGATGAGCCGACAGGGGCATTAGACAGCCATTCCTCACAAATGTTGCTGTCTACCATTCAAAGTATCAATGAACAGCTTAGGGCGACAATTCTTATGGTAACTCATGACGCTTTTACCGCCAGCTATGCCAATCGTATTCTTTTTTTGAAAGACGGAGAAATCTTTATGGAACTGCGCAAGGGCAACGACAGCAGAAGTGCTTTTTTTGATAAAATTCTGAATGTCCTTACCATGATCGGAGGGGGACAAAGCCATGTATGCTAAACTTGTTTTCAGAAATGCAAAACGGTCTGTAAAAGACTATCTGGTCTACATTGTCACAATGACAATCTGTGTTACCTTGTTTTATGCGTTCTTGTCTATTTCCAGTAGTTATTATAGCCCGGATATAGGCAGCGAGTATGATTTTACTCTGTTAAGTGACGGAATGAAAATTGCAATCTGCATGATAACATTGCTGTTGTTATTTTTGATACGGTTCGTCAATCATTATATGCTAAGACGAAAGCAAAAAGAGTTTGCTGTCCAGTCCATTATGGGAATGGAACAAAAAACTATTGGCAGGATTTTCTTTGCAGAAACACTGATTATGGGTATGTTTTCCATTTTGATTGGTATTTTTTGCGGTGTATTTTGCTCTCAATTCATTACCGCAATGCTCCTTACTGCTTATGGAGAGCCTTATGAAATCTCATGGACATTGTTCCCGGACACCGTTTTGCTGACAGTGATATTTTTTGTGGTAAGTTTTTTTGTGGTAGGAGTTTTCAATACACGCACAATCAAAAAAACAAAAATTATTGATATGCTTTCCGCAGAGAAAGAAAATGAGCCAGAATTGAAAAAGAGCCGATTCATTCCTGTCGTAGTAATTCTGTTTTTAATGTTTACTTTATGGGAATTGTTTTCAGGAATACAAAATGTCCGATTTTATTATGACTCCCGCTTTGTTTTCCCGGTGAAAATCATGTATTGGGGAAATATTTTGCTCCCTGTTGTTACATTAGGCTGGGCGGCATTATGGATGTTGAAAAAGAAAAAAATTGCTTTTCAAAAGTTGATTGATGGGCTGCTTATTTGTTCTGTATTGCACGCCTTTTTAGCAGCAAGCGTACCTGCTCTTACCAATCAATACTATTTGCCTTTACATGGTGGAATACTGAATCAATATCTGGTATTTGTATTGATTGATTTGCTCTTCTTTATTTGTGCATTGATTTATCTTGCCAGCAGCTTGATTGTAGCATGGAAAGTAAAATCGCCGGAACATAGATACAAGGGAGAAAACCTGTTCTTTTTCGGGCAAATTATATCAAAACTAAATACAACCAGCAAAACAATGACGCTGATTTGTATAACCCTTGTCCTTGCAATCTTCATGTTTATTGCCGCCCCTATTTTGACGGGCTGGGCTTCAGGTTATTTGGATATGCGCTCTATGTATGATGTGCAGGTATATTCAAGATATAATGACGTATATGAAGAAGAAAATCTGCCGCAAGACAGTTATGAAATCATTACTGAGTTTCTGACAGAACACAAAATAGATACAGTTTATGATTGCACGTTCAATCTATATCTGCCAGAGAAAGACGATTTTCACAACAGACAGAAATATGATTTTCCGATTGTAGCAATTTCTTTGAGTGATTATAACACTATACGGGAAATGCTGGGTTACGAACAGATTTCTCTGGAGGAAGATGAATTTACAACACAATGGAAAGCAATCGCCACCGAGGAAGAACGGGATAGCTTTTTGAAAGAACACACCAGCATTATGACAGACGCAGGAGAATTGACTCTTTCCGGGCAGTCCTATTATGAGGATCCGATTGGAGAAACAGCGTACAATTCCTATACAAATGTATTGTATGTACTTCCAGACAATATTTGTGAAAAGCTGTTGCCAGTAATAAAAAACCGATATATTACAACAACGGAAAATATCTCCTATGAAAATGCAAGGAAACTGGAAAAACTTTTTACAGAGAAATATCCCGAGCAGGCAGAAACCGGGGCTATTTATGGCGTGCGTTTTAGCACACTGCAAATCAATAGTTCCATAGCAAATAACTTTATTTTACAGACTGCAATGATTTATGGTGCTGTCGTACTGATGGTTATATGTCTTACCGTACTTTCTTTGCAACAACTCTTAGACGCAGGACAATATAAATATCGCTTCTCTGTACTCCGAAAATTGGGGGCGGAAGAAAAGCATATCGGAAAACTTATCTTGCAACAATTAAGTGTTTGGTTTGGGCTTCCAATTATCACAGCAATCATTGTAGCTGCTGTTGTAATAGCTTACTTTATCCAAACCATATCAGCAGAAATTTCAGCCTATATTGGGTTTAGTACATTGATGTTACAAATAGGGGCAACAATGGGGATTTTGGTAATTTTATTGATTTGTTACTTCATAAGTACATGGATTATTTTTAGGCGCTCTGTTAATCCATAGAAAATATGTAATTATTGCATTTCGCACATTCTTTAAAGAGGGATAGCACTCTTAATGAACACTATCCCTCTTTCACTTAATAAAGTTCTAATGAATCTTCTGCATCCACCCACATCTGTAAATTGCCCTCAAGATATAATCTTGCATATTCCAAAGGCTCATCCACAGCCAATGAAGTAAGCGCACATTCTGATCCATATGTGGTTTTTAAATTTTTTTCAGCTTCCCAGCAATCAATGCGAAGCATATATCCGGCACTTGTGTAAACATCAATACTATCGTGATTTATGTTGTATTCTGCATAAATTGTTCTCATCGTATCTTATCTCCATTTTCTTTTGATAATCAGTTATAGAGTTAAATATCGAAAACATTTCAATCAGTTCACCATGTCGTTATTGTTATATGTTATATTGTGTTATGAAATTTTCTTTCCCTTAATTTTTCCCATATTAAGGTTCATGAAAAGCAATGGGAAAATGTAACACAAGGGAAAGAGTAAGGGAAAGTTCACTTGCTACAAACTTAGTATTTTCAAGGGTTTGCGAAGAATTTGATAATCAAATATAACAGTTATTAAATTTCCTAAAATATGTGAAATATCAACTGGAATTTATCCTCCGGGATATCATTTGAATTAATTTCATATTTTTCATCATCATTTATATGTACAACAAATTTATCTGAATAAATATGGAATCTAGTTTGCAAATTTCTATGTAGTCTTTCAATATCAAAATCCGACTTTCTTGATAAATGCTCAATAAAAAAAGAGGTTCCATTTTTTTCGTCAGTTTTAATACAATAATCAATAACTGTAGGCTTATATACATTTCCCTCACAATCTTTTAACTGCTCATAGTCCATTACAAAAGTATTCTTGATGCCAGATTTAACAGTTGAAATCGTAATTTTTTTACCTATTCCAAACATTGACAGCTTTCCAAGCCCCTTTTTACCTAACACTTTTCTTCCACCATCAGTTTCATCTTTATGCATTTCAACTCTACGATTTCTTCCAATTTTCAAAAAATAATCATTTAATTCAGAAAATGTCATTCCAATGCCGTCATCAGAAACAGTAATAGTCTTCTCACCTTCATTTTTAAAGTTTATATAAACATTATTTGCATCAGCATCCCAAGCATTTGATACCAACTCTGCAATCATTGGTGGAATCGTTGAATATAGTTTTACCCCCAAGTGATCTATTGTATTTATATCAAATGTTACCTGTAATTCTTTCTGCTCCATCCTATGAAACCTTCTTTCTCATTAATTATCATAATAAAAATGATATATATTATTTGTATAAATGTTTATTCCCTTTTCTTTATTACATTTACTACACATCAATTGCATATTTGATACATCATTGAGTCCACCATCTTCTAAAGGAACAATATGATCGTATTGATTCTCATATTGTTCCTCAATATCCATGATTCCGGATAGATCCTTTTGACACATAACACATTTGCAACGGTCTCTATATTTGACTGCACGTTTTACCCATAGTGGAACATTTTTTCTATCTGACTTCCCTGGGAGCACATCTGACATAAATATATTAAAATGCATCAAAAACTCTCTGTTCTGAAACAGCAAATAGACTACTTCGTTCTTAATACAATCAATCACATCATAATAATTGTCCTCAAGATAATTAGTATATTGTGTGGCAACATACAAAGCTTCAAACTCATCTGGAGTTATATTTTTTGCAATCCAATCTTCCATTTTTTCAATGCATCCTTGATAATGCATAATCGCCAATTCGAATGTAGTGTATTTGTATCCATATCTATAGAATACTTCATGTTTTTTACCAATTACATTTTCAAATCTATCTGCATCAATAGCACTTTCAACATCTAACGCCATATACTTATTTTGTTCGAAAAGAATTCTTTCCACAGCAAAATCTACAAAGCTATGAAGATACGATTCTTTAGAAAAATCTTCTCTTTCACATTCACTTAACGGATCTGTAAATTCTGCCAATGTTCTAGCATAATCCAAGCTAGAGTCCTCAATAATATATTGAATTATTGAACAAAAATAGTATGTGTTAAAATATTTCATTTCTAATTTTCGCAAAACAACACCTACTCTCTTAATTTTGAGAATACTTTCATCCTTACCATTTCTTTCATAACTTCTTCAATCTGCTTCGCCTTATCATGAGACTCAATCAAGAACCCCATTTCTATATTGCCCTGCATTCCGTGATATGAAAGATTTGCCGATGACACCAAGGCTTTCTTTACATCCGATACAATAAGTTTCGCATGCAATGCTGCCATCTTGTCATCTTCTTGCTTTTGATATTCATATATCTGTAAGAATCTCGAACGATATGACATCAGCCTGTCAAGTGCTTCTTTCTGCTTTTCTATATCATTCACATATATACGAACATATACTCCTTGCTGGCTTTTTTTAATAATAACATCGAGCATTTCGGCAAAATAATCTGAGATTGAATAACCGGTTATAGTAAGACTCTTTTCCGTATTCTCTATCATATTACGCATTGTATCTTTGGTTCTTAATGCTTTCACACGGAATGAATCTGGTGCAGTAAGGACAAGCTCTGCGTGTTCAATTTTCTTTGACGAATACATCTTCATACAAAGGCTGATTATATCTGTTATCTCCTCTTCCGAACAATTAGTAAAATGATTTCTAAGTTCTTCAATCACAAGACGAAACTGTGCATTCTCTCTATTAACAGAATAATTTTCAAGTGCATCTACAATCAGACCTGCGATATATTCGATTTTTACACTTGTATTCCACATAAATCTCTCACCAATTCTCTGAAATATCCCATTTCCTCATGCTCCGGTACCGGTACAACTAATGCTCTATCAAGTAGGCGGTTACCATTTTCACATGCAGTTTCTGATATCATAGTACAAGAATGACAGGCAGCCCCATTTAATCTCTCACTCGTCGGATTCTTCATAAAGCATTCTGGGTCTGTTGTACATGTTAAACCATTCTCCAGTGCCCCTTTTAAAAGCGGCAAAAACTTATTCATTCCGCCAAGTTCAACAAGTCCACCTAGTGAACCTTCCTTATCCGCCGCACCTGTGTAAATTAAAATTCCACACATATTTTCACTACTATAAATGCGTTCATGTAATGCAGATGATGAATATCCTGACTGCATAGACATTTCCTTAATCAACATATGTGAAAGTGTATGTAACAACACATACTCTGCATTTCTTGGTTTAAAATTCTCCCATCCTTTTTTCTGACAATATGCTGCATAACATTCCTCATATTTATCAGAACGAGATTTCACAGTCTCTATCTGCATCCACTGGTTTATTTTTTCCTTATTTAATTCAATAAATACACCTTCACCATTGATTTCGACTGCCGGAAGCCATTTTTCTCCCGAAGAGCACTTCAATTTTACGATATGTGACTGCTCATCCACTTCTGGTTCTGGTGCCTCCAATCTTGTAAAACCTGTCAAAACTCGTACTTCACGTAATCTATGTATTTTAATAATCCTAGAAATATACTCTTTTAAACTTTCACTCAAAGCAACTTCTTCTGCTTTGAAGTACTTAACATCATGTTGATACTCGACATCCTCATGATGCGTAATAGCTGCATACTCCATTTCTTTAAGTTCAGTAAACTCTTTGATATTTTGGCTTAATCTATCATAGGCCGCTTTAAAGTCTTCATAAGAATATTTATCTCCAAAATACTTCTGATAAGCAAATGAAAGACCTGCCTCTTCTCCCATAGCCTCTACCAATGTTTCAATAGTTGCTCTTTGTGTACCCATGATATCATTAATAGGATTTGTCCAAGGTGGAATTGATATTGCATTTCTTGTGACTGTAAAATACACATTAGATGCACCACGCTGGCTAGGTATTACACTCTTCTTACAAATTTTCGCCTTTGCTCCTGGTCTATGCGGATGGTTTCCTGAACAGCATAGACCAGCAAATTTTTCCTTCTGCATTGCTCCAGACATAACTCTCCTTGCACCGCAATTACACTCAACACGGAGTTCTGCAAGTGATGAAGTATTGCCCATTGATTTTAGGTACATATCTTCTTTACAACTTGTTTCTCCATGATGTACCCACCATCTCCAAGGGAAATCGTCCATATGCCCATCTTCGCATACTGTTATAAATCTCGAAGGGTATGCTGGAAATCCACACTTAGGGCATTTCACTTCACCTTGATTCTTTTTGTACTGGTCCATATCAAAGTAATCTCTCATATCAAATAAGAATTTACATGTTCCCTTTGAACACACATGGTAGTATGGAAATGACACAACTGGAATATCCTCTTTTCCACCTGTCTTTGGCATAAAGAATCGTCGAACATTCATATAACTAGCCAATCTTGCATCTCTAATTTCTTTACCAATATTGTTAGTATCCCAGTACTCTATATCTAAAACTGTCAATGAATCATTTACAGCATCCATTATCGAGCCTGGTCCATATGTAGTTATTAACTGATTCGGACGAATCTCGCCCAATTTTTTATAAAAATTCATCAGACACCCTCCCAATAAAAAACTGTTGATGATTGCTCAACATCACGCATAGAATTTAGTGTTGGTTTTTCTTTGTCTCCATAATATTCGCCATAGTATGTAAGCAGCCTCTTCTTATCATCAGCTACTGCTGGAACAAAATAATATAGCTTTTCGTCTTTTGCAATGTTCTTCCAAGTATTGATAAACTCATCCATTTCTTTCTCTGTATCTACATAAGACGATGGTGCAGTTATCTTAACTCGCTCAAGAATTTTGTCTTTTATATCTTTGATTTGTTCATCAGAAATATCATTAATGTTTGATGCTCCACCATTATCAGCCATCATCTCTACCTGTAATCTTAGTAAAGAAACTACCAATGCATGTAATACTCTGTCTCTAGCTCTAGCCGCAAATGGCGTTGCTGTAGTTCCTTCTACATATCTATACATCTGTGAGTGGAAACCAACAAAATTCTCATAATTAGACAAATCCCTTGGTCTGTAAGGATTATAAACAGTAAAAATAATTCCAGGATGCTGTCGACCCACACGGCTTGTTGCCTGAATATATTCAGAGTTCTGCTTTGGCTGACCTACAACTGACATAAGTCCTAAACGGTCAACGTCCATACCTACCGCTATCATATTAGTTGCAATAACAACATCATAACAGCCTTGCTTCTCCTTGTTTTTATCATAAGAAATTGCTAACTTTTCAAGAACCTGCGCAATATCCCATGAAGGTATGCGAGATGTAATTTCCTTCTTTCCCTCAAAACTGAGATACCTCTGTTCTGAGCTATTATATTTATTCTTTACAACACGAATACGGCTTGCTATATCGTCGTCAAGAAGGCGCACTGCACCACCCAATTCTCGAATACTATTAAAGTACCCAATCAATGTGTAATATGGATCAATATAATCCTCATATTCCGGTTCCTTTGCTATATCTAGTGCTGTTTGCAAAATAATTGAATACAAACGAATAAGAGTTGTTTTTACAGATTGTCCGCTCGCACATATACCAGCATATTGACGAAATGGCTTTTTTCCATCACTAATCATTCTACTGATTTTTTCTTCTGAAGCATCAACTAAATTTTCAGTTGGAAGCGGTACTTCCTTAATAAAAAATGAATCTCTTGTATCAAAGCCACTTGGCGGAAATTGTGCAAATTCATTTCTCCCATAAAGGAACTTAATCTGTTCCCCAGCATTTCTAATAGTTGCTGTTGAAACAATATACTTAGGTCGAATCTTCTTTCCATTCTTCTCAATACAACACATCTCTTCTACAACAGTTTCATATCCACCATAAATCGTTCCAAGAGGACCAGTAATTAAATGAAGCTCATCCTGTATAATTAGCTCAGGAGGATAGAATGGTTTACATGCAACCGTTTCAGCCCTTTCCAATCCCGCTGCGACATCTGTATTATGTCTTCCTGCATGCTTTTCTCCAATAGCAATATGTCCACATCTACTACAATATCTATCTGTTCTGCCAAATAGCAAACCAACTCGTTCAGACCATGGAAGTCTCGCAAATTTATCTACAGTCGAAATAATCACAGTAGGACACTTTGCATAAATTTCCTCATCAACAAGATAAACCGGTATGGTTCTTCCTGTTTTTAACGAAAACATACAATTCTTATCTGCACAGTGAATTTTAACATACTTTCCCTTTTCATTGATGTCATATTCATCCCGTGTGATTTCCTTACCACAATAAGGGCATTTAATAATCTGCTTTGTAAGCTTCCTTATAAATTCTTTCTTCTTAAATTGATCAGAATCGCTGTATTCGCTAAATTTATTTGGGGTAACATTACCTCCAACCCAGAATCCAATTGAAATTCTTTCCTTACCATATAATTTTTCATTCTTCTCACGCAATTGTTCCATTGCAACAATAAGACGCATCAGTCTGTCTCTCTGCTGAGTTGTAAGTAAACGAAGCGTGTACCTTAAAAATACTGTTACTCCACCATCTTTCTCATAATCAGTTTCATCTGAAGCTGTCAGTCTCCTATATGCTATAGTAAAAGCAATCAGCCCTAAATATGCCTCTGTCTTACCACCACCAGTAGGGAAGTATAATAAATCAACAATATTTCGTTCCGGAGACTCACCATCCATAATCCCATACAAATTCAAAAGAACAAATGCAATCTGGAATGGTCTCCACTCACTGTGATCTTTCTTTCTTCCTTTTTCTGGCATATCAGTCATATAATCTCTTAAGCTGCAAGGAATGCCATTACCATAATCTTTTGAAAAAGCTGTAATACTTCTCTGTAAATACATTGCTTGATTCATAAATACAAACGCTTGATATACCTTATCATTGTTTTCAATCAAATCAATTCCAGCATTCATCCTACGATTTGCATCATTGCATTTATCAATAATAGTCTGACCTGTTGCCTTAAATTTATCATCATGCATAGCTTCGTCGTTTGTCAATACATCTGTAATCCAACTTCCATACATTTCTGTCAATGTACGAAGATTCTGAATAACTTCTGACTTTTTCTTTGGTGAGCCCATCCGAAGCATCGAAAAGGCATGCTCCGGCATATCATCTATCTGTGCACTTACACTTGGAATTTCATAATCTGGAATAAATGATGATTTTATAGCAGTTGCATTTATCTCTTCTGCTTTCTTTTCCCAAGTAGCAGCACAACCTCTTCCTCTTGCATAAACTGGTCTGCCTTTATAATAATATTCATCCTCTAATTCAACTTTTCTACAGAGATATTCTGGTACAAAAATAGGACTCATTAAATCATCTGCTATGAGCATCTCCACCTGGAACATTACCTTTGCATATTCTTTTTCATCGCCATCTGACTTATCATTATTATGCAAATAAACCGATACCATCTTGTATCCATTGTCTAACTGCATCTTCATAACATAAATATAGATGTTTCCATTAGACTCAAGTGGAATCTGCTTCGAACGCCCCATCAGATTAAAATCGATTTCCACAACATCATTCATCTGCTCACGAATATATATGGTATGTTTCTTCTTTTTCTTATTCTCTGCATCTTCTTCTAAGGTTTCATCTATTACTTCACCCTGCACCTGTTCTGCATAATACTTTCCCCAATTAATATAAGCATTAACCTTTTGAACATCATCAGAGACATAGAAAGACACACCTATAGAAGACGGCTTCTGAAAACCACCTTTTACTCTATCCTCTGCTTCCTCTTCTTCAAAAATTCCTGCCTCCAAAGTTTCTCCCATCAGCATCGAAATTCTTTTCTGTAAACTCTACATCATTGTAATTTTCATCTTCCGTTACATCTGTATCAGCAGGATATAATAATCCCGTAATATAACTACTCGTTGGTACTTCATTCAATTGTTCACAATCTGATGTTGGTCCTATTAAGTCTTTTCGTACTGCATCTAAAATCTTCTGTCGAACAATAGCATGTTTAAAATCCTTTATATCAGCCATCTACAACCTCCGTTTATTCTCCATCTACTACAACAGGATTTGCCATACCAATTACATATTTGAATGTATTACCTACTATAATCTTATCCCCTGGCACTAGGCGGTACTCCCAAGTCTTTCCGTCCGCATCCACCTGCGATGCACATTCGCACCACTTAATTGCAGCCTTTGCTTTTTCCTGTACATCTTCATTATCTGTTTGATTTACAGCCTTCACTTCAATCATATATTTCTTGTCAGCCGTCTCTACTAAGAAATCAGGATTATACTGTTTTGCCGCCTTATAAAATAGTCCTAACTGGTTCAAAGGTGGCTTTATAAATCTAATAACTTCTGAATCCTCTTCTAATACCACAGACAACCTTCTCTCATCATCACTATCAAATGCATTCTCTGCATAGTATGATTTCTTATATCCTTCAAACAAATATTGCTTAATATTTTTCTTATCTGGCACTTCCTTCTTAAAATTCAATCGTCCATTTTCCTTCATATTCTTCGCAAATGATTTGAATACAATAAGGTCTTTCTGAACGTTAAATACAAACTCAGTGCTTTCTTCCTTTGACGCATATATCTGTTTTCTTAAGTCCTCTACTATAACAGTTGCGTATCTACGGACAATCTTCTTTTTTTCTTCATCCGTACCTTCGATTAATGCGAGATACTGATCAACCACCTCAAGAATAAATTCTGCATCATCAGAACTAAACTCCGGAATACTCTCCAATAAAGAAACTGCAAGCATATTCTCAGGATTTTCTACAATAAGTGCATCTGCATCCAGCACTTGCAGCAACTTACCATTTACAGCGTCATATCTCTCGATTCTCGATGCCGCAACATCAAAATCCATAATATTTCGTTTAACAGTAAAAGACTTAAATGTAATTGTCGAACTGTAGCTAATTCCAATCTTTGGAACAGAGATAGCAACTTTCTTTAACTCTTCAACTTTCTTGACAAACTCTTGTTTTGCATAGGGCAATACATTCTTACTGCCAGATGACTTCTGTAAATCAATCTGTAATGAAGCATCCCCCTGATGTACAGTAAATGATGTATCAACTGCATCAGTGCTCATGCCCGTCTGTGTCATTTTGTGATCTGATGCTGTGCCATCATTTGTTTCTTTTTCAGCATCGTTAGCAAAATAATCAAAAATAGACATCTGTCTACTATCACTTTCGGACTTCTTGGGTGCTACTTTCTTTACAAATGCTTTCTGATACTCAGCAAACAGATTCTCCACCACATTTTCATTATTCAAATCTTGGTATGATTTCACTTTACTTTCGCATAACGCTTCATCAAATAATGAAATCTGCTGGTTCTCAACTGCTGGCTCTACCATAACTGTTTTTGTGTTCGGTATATCTTCCTCATCAAGATTTCTCTTCTTAAATACAGGGTTATTCTTGATATCATCCACAATCTCTCGATAATGATCGTGAGCAACAATATCCAAGGTATCTAATTCTTCAATACCCGTTATCTCACCAAAAGGAAGCCTCAATCCTCTACCGATAGTTTGAAGTGCCAATATATCACTCTTTGCAGCATTAAGTGGGATAATCGTAAACAGATTATTTACATCCCAACCTTCTTTCAGCTTATATACATGCAGCACAATCTCAATTGGATTGGTATTTTTCTCAATGGTTAGTAATTTCTGAATGTTTTCTTCTGTCTCTGCACCACTTGTGCTGGAGTCAATTTCAATAACCTTACCAACATAACGACCTCCAAAAAAAGCATCGGAATCTATTTTTTCTTTTATTTTTCTAGCATGTGTTGTATCTTTACAAGCTATCAAAACAATTGGCTTTACTTGTTCTAATTGATTATCTATACAATATTTATATACGATGGACTTTCTTCTCTCATGAAGCTTGATTCCATCTTTCAACTTCATTTCCTCTATATCATCATCTGAATATCCTGCTGTATTTGTTCTTCCCATAACAACCGGAATCTTCAAAAACTTCCCAGCTCCATCCTCTAATCCGTAGTGATAAATAATATTCTTATTTGTACTCTTAGGTGTAGCAGTATATTCCAACCCCAACACTGGATTCAGATAATTAATCGCTTTCTTTGATGCTGGGGCATAGTAACGATGCGCTTCATCCATACAAATAACCAAGTCATCAAACGAACGTAACACATCCGCAAAAGAGCCACCCAAATTTTCATTAAACTTGTGAAATTTAAATTCAATATCTCCCCTAGTAAAAATCTTTGAGATATTAAAGATAAATATCTGAATATCAGATGTCTTTTCTACCACCATTTCCTCCTGGATATATCTTACCGGGTATGATAAATAATTTTCCCCATCATAAACTTTTGGTCTTCCCATCTCTGCTTCAAGTCCCTTAAACATGTATTTTGGATGTCCCGGGACCGCCTCTCGACGCATCTTGTCATAAATCGTATTTCCTGGTGCCAGAATAAAGAAATGTTTGTACCCTTTTGTCTTGTACAAATAATAAATGCATGCACCCATTAAACGGGACTTACCAATACCGGTTGTCATATCAAAGCAGAATGATGGAAAATCAAATTCCTTATCTACAGATATTGTATGTGGAGCTTGGCAATTCTCTGATGCTATTTTCTCTGCTTCAGCTTTTGAACTAGTTCTATACTCAATCTTGGAACTGATTGCATCAAAGAATTGTAGCGCTTCATACTGAGGATCACGCAGGCTCATAGCCCATTTGATTTTATCTACTGAACCCATTATTCCTGCACCTCACTTTCAAAATTACATTTATCCAATAAATCCTTTGGTATTTTTTTCACTTCCACATTCTCTGGAAGAATCATGTCAGCTTGATTTTTCTTACAATAGATAAGTAAACTCTGCTTATCCCCTAAGTTCTTCATTATCGACATCACATACTTTGTATTAACAAATTCTTCTGTGATATGTATGAATCGATTCTCTGATGAATGTCCTTGAAACTCCCCATATGGTTCATAGGTAAATCCTTCTATCTTGCAAATAGCTTCACATACCATATCCCATGTATAAGATGGATTTATTTGATAAACAGGAAGAACTTTGTTCTTTACAAGTAATGGTTCTGCAAGTTCGTAGAATTTATATCCCCCGCCACCTTGCCAACCTAATTTTTTAGATATATCAAGACCATCATTTCCATCAATAACTTTATCCAATCTTAATTTGCATTGGTTATATGCTTGTTCTCCAATTTCTACTCCAATCCACCTTCTGTTCATTTTATGAGCAACTGCAATAGTTGTACCTGATCCCAAAAAAGAATCCAAGATAATATCTCCTGGCTTTGTGGCAATTTCTAGAATACGTTCAATTAACTTTTCTGGTTTTGGTGTAGCAAATGGATCCTCAGGATTAATCTGCTTCACTTCTTTTTTTGCATCCTGCGTCGAACCTACATCTTCATATTTCCAGATAGTCATTGGCACACTTCCACTTTTAACTTCGCTTAAAAACGTCTTTTTTCTTGGCACATTATTACCATTAATGCCAAACCAAATTCTATTATCACTCACTAACCTGTCAAATTCTTCTTTAGACGAAATCCAACTACGACTTTTTGTTGGCGTTACAACTCTACCACTTGGGGTTGTAATTGGATAATCCGTATTTCCACTATATGTTCGAGCTGTAAAATCGCTTGATGTCCATGGTCCTCTTGGATCATTGTCCGGATTTTTATATCTACTATTCATTCCTGCAGTTCTCGGCAATAAATTCGGTTTCCATAGGTTTTTATTTTTTGCATAGACTAAAATAAAATCATGTGAATCAGATAACCATTTTGCATCATTTTGAGGAGAAAATTTTTTTTCCCAAATAACATTACTAACGAAATTAGAACGCATAAATATTTCATCACACAATACTTTCAAATATGCCTGCTCATCATCATCTATACTTATCCAAATAGTACCATCTTCTGATAATAATTCCTTAAGTATAAGTAAACGTTTTCTTATCATACTTAACCATATACTATGTTCAAGATTGTCATCATACTGTGCAAACGCACTACCCGTGTTATACGGTGGGTCAATATATATACACTTTACTCTTCCTCTAAATTTATTCTCTAACGCTTTTAACGCAAGAAGGTTATCTCCATGAATCAACATATTTTCTGTGTCCGGGTCACCATATGATTTTGATTTATCTTCAATTAATATTCTTGGTTCAAGTTTCTCTTCCTCATATTTACCAACCCAGGTCAATTCTAACTTGCCTTTTTTCTCCATGGTAGCCTCCTAAAACTTAATCACTATCTTTGTTACCAATTGTGTTTTTACCAATATATCTTCTGCAAACTGCTTCTGCATATTTACAGCTTCTTCTTCCAATGTCGACATTTCATCATGAAATGCCCGTACCATTTTTTGTTTCTGTTCTTCTAAAATTTCTATTTGTTTTTTTAATGCAATCTTCTGTCTAAAATCGCCTTCAATTGTATATTTTTCTTTAAGCTCGTCTAGTTCTGATGTATCCTTGACTCTGAGCAAATATTCCTCTTTTCTTAATTGTAGCCAATTATCCAATTTTTTCTGATTAGCAATCAAAACTGTTCTTTTAGATTCTGCATATTTCTGCTGCATAAATTCATCCACTTTGTCAATATATGAAAGGATTTCTTGATTATTTGGTGTCTTTTCTTCCAGGCACTGCTCCTGCAATTTTTCACAAAGCTCTCTAGCCAACTCATCTGAAACACCATATATCTTCCCTGTTATGTCAATAATTTCAAATACTGCATCTTCAAGAATCTCACCAACATAAGAACCACCAACAAGTAAATATCCGTGTTGAATTCCCGGAATTTCCAAGTCTATATTAGTTTCATAGTACTTTGGACATGTCCCATTTTCCTCTTTACTTCTACCATTCCAATACTCAAACTGTGAATCATATTCCGCTATTTCTTCCATAATACTATTAAAATGCAACTTATGTTGTTCCTCTGTCTTATATGTAAATATGGATTTCAGTTCATCCATTTTCTTGTTTCGTTTCTTTTCTAATTCCTTTTCCAAATTCTTAAATTGCTTTGTAAAATCTGATGTCGTTTTACATTCCTGATAAATAAGTGTAACTCTTTTTTCAAAATCTGCTCCACTTTCTAATAATCCAATAGCTTTATCTGATGCACCAAATACACCTTGGAATAACTCGAATTTTTCTGAAAGAATTTCATATACTCTCTTATCTGCTACATTCTGAGTATTAAGCAAATTAATAACCACAACGTCGTTCTTTTGTCCATAACGATGACAGCGACCAATTCGCTGCTCTATCTTCTGCGGATTCCAAGGAAGGTCATAGTTTATAATCGTATTACAAAACTGAAGATTCAATCCTTCCGAACCGGAATCTGTTACAAGCAAAATTTTGTATTCATCCCTAAATGCTTCTACGATGGCATTCTTCAATTCAACATTTCTACTACCCACATACTTTCCATAGTTTCTAGCTTTCCACGCCTTATAAATCTGTTTAGTAACAGGATCATTTGTACTACCATTAAACTTAAGTATCTGACCTTCATATCCGGCATGAGATAATTCTTCAAACATGTATTGTTGCGTTCTAATAGATTCCGTAAACACAACAATTCTTTGTTTTATGCCAGCTTCATTTTGAGATACAAAAGCTTTCTCCACTGCTTGTTTCAAGGCTGTCATCTTCGCATTTCTTTTTATACTTTCAGCTTTATTAATAATGGCTGTTACCTCATCTATTTCATGCTGAATAAATTCATTTACCTTTTCTCTTGTGTATAATTCATCCTGCTTACTATCATCATCCGTCTCTATTTCATCATCATCAAAAAAACTAAGGAAAAAATCAATACTTTCATCCGCTGATTCAGTTCTAGTTGTTTCCTTCAAAGTTTCAAGTCTGCCTTTTAATACCTTGAAGGTTTCTGCAACTGCCATACTTGATGATGCAAGCAATTTTCTAATAACAGATGTAATAAGTGTTCTGTGTGAATTGGGCAAAGCATACAAAATTTCCTTTTTCAGATAATTATTTATCATCACATAAAGTTCTATCTCCATTGGCGATAGTTCAAAATCAATTGTCATTTCTTTACGCTCTGAAAATTGGATATACTCTGCTACTTCTTTTCGTAAAGTTCTTTGCACAACAGGTTCTAAACAAGCCTTCAAATCATTGTAATCTTCTCCTCGCAAATATCTTTCAGAAAATATCTGCTTACTATAAAAAACTCTATCATCGATAAACTGAACAAGTCCATATATATCAAGTAAAGTATTCTGCATAGGAGTCGCAGTTAATAGAATCTTTGGAATTCCCTTTGTTAATTCATATAATGAGTTAGCCATCTTTGAACCATTCTTATATACATTCCTAAGCCGATGTGCTTCATCAAATACACAAAAATCCCAAGCTATCTTTCCGAACTCTGCTTTTCTTTTTGAGGCAAAGTGGTAGGAAACAATAATTACTGCTTGTTTACTCTTTACCTTTGCGAGATAATCCTCCCAGTTAGAACTATCCACAATTAATGAATCAATATCAAATTTCTCTTCTAATTCAACTTGCCATTGCTTTCGCAGATTTGATGGCATAATAAGTAGTATTTTAGTTTTTCCACTGCATAGCAAATACTTGATGACCAAGCCAGCCTCAATAGTTTTTCCAAGACCTACCTCATCTGCAAGAATTGCTCCACCAAGCTCCAATGAAGATAGTGCAAATGTGAATGCTTCAATCTGATGCGGATTGATGTCAATATCAGCCATATGCAAACAACTATATGGATTATTTTTCAGTTCTTGTTGCTTTAATTCAGCATATGTATTTTCAACAATACCCATTTGCGAAACCTCCAATTTTATTTTCCTAATTGTTCTTTTATTTTATCTGCTATTACCTTTGCCATCATTGGCGGAACCGCATTCCCCACCTGAACAAATTGTGCTGTCCTTGGTCCTTCAAAATAATAATTATCCGGAAACGACTGTATTCTTGCTGCTTCCCGCACTGTAATTGATCTATGTTGCTCTATATCTGGATGAATGAAATAATGTCCATCTTTCGATAAATGAGCAAGTATTGTGTGACAATGATCCATATCACCCTCAACAACTTTAAATCGATCTACAAATGAAGTTCTATTTTTATGTGTTTTCAAATCTTCTGGTAAATCATCATATTTCAAACGTTCATGCTGTTCGTTTTCAAACCACATGTCTATTGTTCTCTTATATATTTCAATATCCTGTGCAGTATGTGGTCTTGCAATATGTCCTGTTAACACATCCGATTTCACACGAATGTCATTATCTTTTACATATTTTTTTAATCTGCGCATATCAGTCATAGTATGCTCTATAGCCTCTTCACCAGGCTTTAACACTGGCAAATCGTTAAGTAAATCCCATACTTCTGCTTTACTATGAATTACATCAAATGATGGATATTCATATCCTGTGCCTTTAAGCCAACCTACTATAATTACTCTTTTTCTACTTTGTAATACTCCAAAATCCTGAGCATTCAACTCATGATAATCAATTTCATAACCCACACGTTTCATATATGTCTGGAGATTTTTAAATGCTGCCCCACCTCTCGCAGTCTTTATTCCGGCTACGTTCTCAAACACAAACATTCTTGGCTTATACTTTTTAAGAAATTGAACATACATTTTATACAATTCATTTCTTGGATCATCTTCCATCGGAACAATCATATGACTGCTCTGTGCTCTTCCCACCAAAGAATATGCCTGGCATGGAGGACCACCTATAATTACATCAATCTTATCAATTTCTTTTTCCCTTTTGATATCATCAATTGTGTTGAAAATCCCCTTAATTGTGGCTTCCGACATTTCTTTATTAATTACAGTCTTAAGTTCCTCTTTGGGTATTTTTTCCAAAAGTTGTTCTCTGGTTATTTTTCCTTTTTCATAATCATAATAACTTTTAATTTTGCCATTATCTTTTAAGTAATAATATGCTATTCTTGTTTCTATTGTCTTTGCTGCATGCTCATTCATTTCCACATGTGCAACCGGTCTATAGCCACTTTGAATAAATCCTTCTGAAAGTCCACCGGCACCAGCAAAGAGATCAATATAATTTAACTCATTTTCATTCATGGTTGTTCTACCTCATTATCTCATATTAACTGTCCCATTATCTGGACTTATATTATCATTATGAATTTTTTTCTTTACTTCAGCTAAATCAGTAAACTCCATAATATCAGATATATCACATTCCAATTCAGCACATATTTTTTCTAATACAGTCATAGCAACCATCTCTTCATTTGTCATTTTAGCCATAGTACTACTGCTAATTTTTATCTTTTTACACAGTTGGCTCTTATTTATTTTTTTATCGATCATTAATTTCCATAATTTATTGTATGATACAGCCATATTATCCTCCGTGCTTTTAGAAATACAATTTCACTATTTTATTATATATTATCTCAATTTTGTTGTAAAATACTTTATTTGATTTCTCGAATACTTTTTTCAAGTTGTAAAATAAGCCAGCAGAGGAATCACCTTCCTCTACCCCTATTCCACATCTTATCTTCTGCTTTATCTTTACCAGCATCTCTACCAACACTCTCATCATAAATTCTCTGGAACTCCTCATAAAGCTCATCTCCAGCCAGCTTTATCTCCAGCCTTTTCATTACATCCGAGAACAGCCTTATGCTTCCACTAACATCAGCAATATCAAATCCAAATACATCAACCTTAGCAGAATCGTCGACATTCTCATAACCGCCAAGCTCTGATATTCTCCTAATAATACAACCAGCTTTATCCACAGGTTCAGTTTCTCTAGTTTCCACAAATTCACTTTTATCTGTTACATCAGTCATACTTTCGCAAACTCTTACCACATTCACATCAGGCGAATTATGAGGCTCTGGTATTCCTATGCCATCTAAATCAGTCTGTTGTTTTCTCGCACTATCAGCTTGCTCTTTCTGTCTGCCTATTTCATTCTGATTATTGTCTGGATTCACTACCTCAACATTCGTCTCCGGCTCAACAGCCACATCTTTCTCTGACGCAGCCTCCTTTTCCATCCCTAGTATCTCAATATTCCTGTCTGCAACGATTTCTTCATTCTCCGACACCGCATAATAAGCTGTATACAAATCTTCTTTCATAATGCCATCAGCAAGCTGCAACTGCCTCTTAATCTCTCTTTTCTCCTGCTTCAGCTCATCCAATTCTTCCTGCACTTCCATGTGCCATATCTGATATTCCCGGTACTGCTCTTCATTCTTTATACTGCGTTTCCGACTAGAACTTTCTCTGTATATCTCCTTCTGCCTGTCCTCAATCTGCTGAATCCTATCTTCTTTCTCACTTATGAAATCCACAAGCTCCACAATACTTTTGATGTCATTATTCACAAGCAGCAGATATTCATCCTGTAACTGATGAAACCTCTTCAAATCCTCTGCATACTTTGCTCCACCAACTACAAAACGCTTCTGTTCTACAACCCTTAATCTGTATAGCTTTGCATAAAACTTCTTCTGGAATGGTGACAGCTTCGCCCTGTGTAGTCCCCTGATATCCGACGAATAAAAGTAAGGCTTTGCCATCCAGGGCATATCCACATGATGCCTTAACGTCTCCTCTGAAAACATTTCGTCTAGCTTTGCCAGTTTATGATAATATCGAAATCCCGGCTGCATATGCACACATCTTGGCATCCCTGAGAATTATCTCTTTCATGGACATTTCCTTTTCCCACTTGTCCCTGCTGATATTCTTTGGATTCTTGCTGTACTCTGCCGGCATTATGGAAAGTCCAAGTTCATCACAATATTTATTTGTGATAGGCTGGAGATGATTCTTCCAGTTGCTTTTCGGTGAATTGTATTTCTTGCCGGTTGTCATGCTGACACTGTTCCAGATAAGATGTCCATGCATATGCTCTCTGTCTGTGTGGACTGCATACACAGCCTCATAATCATCACCAAGCACATACATTGCCTGCTCTGCCGTCACTTTTTCTTCCGGTGAAAATGATATGATCACATGATACCCCTGCCTTTTACCCGTCTTATAAAAAATGTTCTTTGTCTCTTCCATCTGCTCAAATGCTGTATCCGGCAGGCAGTTAATACCGCCCACCAGTACACATTCTTCTGTCTTATCTGGATTCTGAATATTATTCCAAAGCATTCTTTAGGTGTGATGCTGGATTTCTACCTTCCGATTCCATGATATTTAGGATCTTTGTAATTGCCATACTTCCAGCACCTCCTCGAATGTTTTCTTTACCTCATCCATACTGCTCTGCAATTTATCAATATCGCTGTAATACAATCTACCCTGCGAATTGCCAAGCTTTACTGCCTGATTAATATTATTTGCAATACCTGCAATAACACGGATTGTTTTTGCCCTGTCCTCTGGATAACTTGTATCAATGTTACCACCTGTCCTGATTAATTCTCTTATATAGGCACTTGCTGTCATTCCTGTCTGTTTAAGTGCCACTTTCAGAATGTCCATATCTTTCTCTGACAGCTTCACAGATTCCTTATAATCTTTCCTGTCAGACTTGTATCTTCTCTTTCCATCTGCCATACGTTTTTTCCCTTTCGTAATTTCCAAATTCTATATCAAACCAATCTCTTTTTATCTGTACCATTGCTTTTTCAACCTTTCTTAAAATTGTGTTCATAGGTTTTGCAAGATGTGGAAAAGGTCGGACCTTTTCCCGAAAAAATATAAACGCCATCAGCGTTTACATATTTTTTCGTCTTGGCAGGAGCTTTTATTTGCAAAAGATACTAATACTCCAAAAGATAATACAACCGCTGAATATCCGTCATATGAATTCCACACTATGTCAGATGTAATCAATGCTCTCTTTGCCATAACTGAACTTACTGATTTTTCATTTGAGCTGACCAACACCAAACCTCCTGAAAGTCCTGAATGGACTGCCGGGATTAAGGTTAATGGCAAAGGCAATGGAAAATATGATGCAGACTTCTGTCTCTTTATGGAAAACTGGATAGCAAAGAAGAATATGCTTCAGACAGGAAAAATTTCAAAAGAAAAGTTTGATTCATGGAAATCAGATATGTTGGCATATTATAAGGATTCCAGACTGGATAATGAAGCCAATTAAAAAACTGAATAATTGCAGGCTTACACCTTTAGTAAAGAAAAAGCTCCGGCACACTCCTTCTCGCAAAAGGAATAACCGAAGCTATGTAAGTGATTGACCCGAAGGCTTTATAATCACCTTGAACAAGTAGATTATATCATAGCCTTTTGATGATTGCACAACAATTTTACAAAAAGGAGATGATATTTATGCCAGCTTACAAAGATGAAAAAACTGGTAAATGGTTCGCCAAGTTCTATTATACGAACTGGCAGGGAATCAAAAAACAGAAGTGGAAAAGAGGCTTTGCCACCAAAAAGGAAGCCTTAGGATTTGAAAGGGATTTTCTGGAAAAGCAGTCTGCCAATCCTGACATGACATTTCAAAACCTTTATGAAATTTATATGGAGGATATGGCTGCAAGACTTAAGCAGTCAACTCTTCTGACAAAAAAGGCGGTACTACAGACGCATATTCTTCCATTCTTCGGTAGCAAGCCGATAAATGAAATCAAAGCCTCTGATGTACGAAGATGGCAGGCGAAGCTTATGAGTTCGCCGAATAATTACTCCCAGACATATCTGAAAAAGATTAACACTGAGCTTAACAGCATCATCAATTACGCCAAGCGTTTCTATGACCTTAACACCAATCCCTGCGGCAAGGCAGGCACCATTGGAAAAGCAAAGGCTGAGGAAATGGATTACTGGACTTACGATGAATATATTGCTTTCCGTGAGGGTATAAAAGACAAGTCGCTATCGTATATATGCTTTGAAGTCCTGTACTTGACTGGTATGCGAGAAGGTGAACTGCTTGCTCTATCACCTGCTGATATTGACCTTGATAACAAGACAATATCTATCAACAGAACATATCAGCGGATAGAAGGAAAAGATGTATTTACATCACCTAAAACAAGAAAAAGTAAGCGAAAGATTCCGATTCCGGATTTTCTCTGCCAGGAGCTATCAGACTATATCCCGTCAAGGTATATGCTTGACGCAGATGAAAGGCTGTTCCCGGTAACAAAATCATATCTCTCACACGAAATGATAAGAGGTTGCAAAAAAACAGGTGTAAAGAAGATACGAATCCACGATATCAGGCACCCGTATGTCAAGCCCACGACAAAAAATTTATAACTTTTTTTGCAGTTTTTCG
>OLRB01000523.1_pt1 | contig 25660 bp, 26 predicted proteins | sample 1672751 | NCBI WGS metagenome assembly OLRB01 (sample SAMEA3136720, study PRJEB25190) | human gut metagenome | biome: human gut; feature: human-associated habitat; material: faeces | place: Austria | collected 2013
TTAATATCCTCCTTGTGCGTTTCCAGTTTCACAGTATCAGCAACGACCTCAACCGTCTTGTCATAGGTAATATCGGCAACCTCGTCCAGCAGAGCTTCCACATCTTCAATCTTCATCGTGAGTTCTTCCAATTTTTGCTCCTGTGCTGCCACTTGCTCCAAGCCTTTTCCTGTTGTGGGGCAATCTCTCCATATTGATTTTCACAGTCGAACACATGACGCTCGTGAATATGAGGGGGGCTTTCATCCAAGTGCAGCGCCCAATTCAGGATATGGACATGAGAGCCGATTTCACATGAGTTCCTCCTTTTCTTTTTGATTTCCCCGACAGGAGAGACGGGCAGCGAAGCTGATTCCTTGCGACTTTCTGCGTCAAGTAATATACCCAGTACTAAGTGGCGAAACGCCCCTTACCTGGGCAAGGCTGCCGCCCTTGACCTGCACAGGGGTATTGCATTCCCTGTACCCATGCACAAAGAGTTGCACCCTCTGTACTCCCGCCCGAACAAACTGACTTCGCCCTGTCCCAAGCTCTGTCAGTTCCTTCGGTTTCTTCATCTGACCTTGACGGTTATATTCAGTTGCGGCAAAATCATCTTTATGAATACCATTTTCCCAATACAGATTTAAGTCATATAGTTTACCATTATCCTTTTCTTCCACAACAACATTGTAACATTCTAACTTATTTGATGATTCTATATTTGAACCTTTTACTACAATCCCTTCCGTTATTACTGCTCCTTTGCTTACCACAATCGGAATATCCATCAACGCTGATAATCCAAAACTGCAACTTACAAAAATCATATTAGAAATCACTATCAAATTGATAAGAAAGTCAACTATTCTTTTCCGTTTTTTTAGCATATTTCTTAGACGACATTGTATCATCCTGTCTGGATTAAATCTAATCCACCCTTTTCTTATATATCTCACTAATAAATATCCTACAAACGCATAGATGATAAAAACTTTTCCATAAAACATTAACAAAAATAAATTCCAATTCATATTACTCCCCCTCTCTACTATGCAGTAAATTTGAATATAATGAAATTTATTGTGTTATAAGAAATTGTACTTCAACAACATAAAGAATGGAAGAAAAAATTTTGTGTACAGAGTTCCTGTTCAAGCCTTGTAACGCACATTTCCGCAAAATCCATATTCCCCGATAATAGGTTCTTTCTTCGTCACGATTTCAACCTCCCTTCATTTTGTTGTTTGTAACGCTTCTTTTTTCTATCTTCCTGAATTATAGCCCTTTTGATCAGTTACTACAAAATAATTGACATTATGAAAATTGATTCCTCATATTTGTCTTTAACTCAAAATATACCCCTTAGTAAATATTATGAAGTAGGCAAGGTCACAAGGGAAAAGTTGCCTTGTGATCTTGCCTTACAAGCATTTAAATTTATAGCCAATTCCAGCGACACTCTCAATATAGTTTGGAAGATTCTGTCCATACAATTCATAAGTAAAAACACCTTTGGGCTTTGTAATAAGCTATATATCAAACTCTTTGCTTGTCAGATTAATAATCAGTTTTCTTACTGCACGAAAGTAAGGAACAAAGCGAGTGCAACGATTCCCACCATCAACAGCGCCCAAAAAACGCTGATTGCTGTGGATGCGATATTGATAACGCTGCGACTTTCCTTGCTCCGTACACATACTATTGAAAGAATCAGGCCCAGCAGGACAAAAACAATATTGGCCCCAGCCCAAACAGTTCGGATTCCGTTCGACAGAGAAAAGTGCAGGAGCGACGGGGCAAGGGCTGTCAGCGGCAGGATGCTCACAATGAGCGCAGCTATACTTATTGATTGAAATTTTTTCTTTTCCATAGTTTTACCTCATTTCTTTTTTCCCAAATTTGGTAACTGCCAGTGCAAAAAACAGACCGAACACTACAATCGCACACGGCAGGAACGGAAACATCGAAAAAGCAGCATCGGAAGTTTCTGCTGTAAAATCATGAAGAGAACAGGATACAAGATAGCCACTGTAACAGTACGGGTAAACAATCCACAACGGCGTATTCGCAACCAATATACCGGGAATAACAAGCAGCAAATTCAACCCTACAGAAAGAAGTGGTTTTTCAAACAGTACAGTGATTGCCCACATAGCCGCAATGCAAGGCAGCATTGTTAGAAACAGTCCCAAGCACCATTTCAGCAGATACAAGATCGGTAAGGTTTCTGTTACTCCCATCGTCTGTGTCGCAATCAATCCGGCGATTACGAACACGACAAGAAACACCACCATTTCCATGAACAGATAAAAGGTAAGCACACAGAATTTTGCAATAGATACTGTGCTGCGACTGACCGGCAGCGCCAGCATTTTCAGAATCCCGTTATTTCCTGTTTCCCGTCCTGCAATCATCACACAGACTACAATCATGCTAAATGGGAGCAGATAGTAAGCGTAGACAAGCGCACTTTGAATGAACATGGCAGGCCACGCATTGGTATATTCCGGTGTAAAGTAGTTGCTCAAACTCGCAACCCCGGAAATCACTACCAATAAAGGTGCAACGAAAATCAGGGGTACGATTTTGGATTGTCTTACTTTCATAAACTCGATTTTTAGTAAATCCCAAAAGCTCATTTCTTATCATCCCTCCTTACTCGTAACGTCTGTACTTTGCCAACCACAAGCCCACTGCAAGGAACAACAATGTTTCTGCCAAAGCAACAAAAGTAACCATCGGATCGGGCTGGGCGCTCATGGCTACCGCCGGTTTCAGAATAACCACAAAAGGATGTACCAGCAAAAGCGTCAGTCCCGAATTTGCAAGAGCCATACCGCTTAGGAAACCAGCAACACCAATTCCAAGCGACACCCACATATTTTCAAAACGAGAGGAAATCAACAGCATAAACGACAACACCGGCATGGATGTGAGAAAAGAGTATCCGGCAAAGCGCACCAGCGTACCTATTTCAAATGCGACCTCCGGCAAGTACGTCATGCCAATCTGTGCAAGTGTCAAGTTTTGCAACACGATTGCAACAAAAAATATAACTGTCAGAATCAGGAATTTACACAGGTACATAGCCGAGACACTCACAGGAAGCATATACATCTTCTTAACCGCACTTCCCTTAAACTCCATGTTGTAGATCATGCAGGTAGCAACCACGATACCGAACAGGTTCAGCACCATAATCATGCCGTAAAGCTGGGTTAGCAAAACATCCATCGGGTCCAAAGGCAGATTCAGAAGTGTGTCTTTCCGCACAAGGAAATTAACAAATGCGTAAGCGGCTCCCAAGACACCAACAGCCAGTAACACGGGAATCACGCCTGTTCGCTTTTCTTTCCGAAGTTCGATTACCAGCGTTTTCATAATTTTGCCCTCTGCTTTCTGTCCATGTTGTCTTTCTCAACCATAGAAAGGAACACATCCTCCAGATTATCTGCAGCGAAGCCGGATTGCAGAGCATATTGTCGCAGATCATTCATGCTGCCCTCAAACAGCAATTGTCCGTGGTTTAGAATCCCAATGTCATCCGCAATCAATTCGATTTCAGACAGCATATGAGACGAGATCAGCACCGTGCAATCATAAAGGTCTGGCAAGGATTTTACTAAATTACGGATCTCGTGGATACCAGATGGGTCAAGTCCATTGGTAGGTTCATCTAGAATCAGTATCGGCGGACGCCCCAACAGCGCCCCGGCAAGACCCAAACGCTGCTTCATTCCCAGTGAATATTTCTTTGCCAGCCGATCACCAAACTCGGTTAGCCCCACTAGCTCCAGAGCATCTTCCACTTTGGCTTTTGGCAACCCCAAAATGCGACGGATAATATCAAGATTTTCCCGCCCGGTCAGGTTTGCATAGAAAGATGGCGCTTCGATGAATGAACCGATCTCTTTGAGAATGGCAATCCGATCCCCCGGAAACTGCTTCCCATCAATGGTAAAGCTGCCCTTTGTCGGTGCAGTCAGGCCCAGCAGCATTTTCATGGTCGTGGATTTTCCCGCACCGTTGGGGCCGAGAAAACCATAAATGCTGCCCTTGCGAATATGAAGTGAAACATTGTTGACCGAAGTGAAGTTCTTGTACTTCTTTGTCAACTGTTCCGTTGTAATGATATAGTCCATAGAAACATCTCCTTTCGATATTTTTATGTTACAACTTCAACCTGACATCTACATTCTCCTGTTCTTACTTTTACCTTACTTTTTAAGAAGCGAGACCGCAAAATGGACAGCTTATGATATAATAGAAACAAAGAAATCAGATTGGAGAGAATGCTATGGACAATTCTTTTTTGCATAGTAAAAGGCTCCTGTTGGTAGATGATGAGCAGGAGTTATTGAAAATGGTAACAGATATATTGAAAGATGCAGGATTTGAAACTATCCTTACCGCTATGTCAGTCAAAGATGCCGTTCTGACTGCCAAAAATGAAAATCCAGATTTAATTGTTTTGGATGTTATGCTGCCAGATGGGGACGGCTTCGCTCTGATGCAGCAGCTCCGTACCTTCACCAATGTGCCGATCATTTTCTTAACAGCAAAGGACGAAGCGACAGACAAATTATCAGGATTAGGGCTTGGTGCAGATGATTACATTTCAAAGCCTTTCATGCCGCAGGAATTAGTGTTGCGTATCTATGCAGTATTACGTCGAACCTATAAAGAGGATTCACCACTGCTTGTTTTAGATGGGTGTACGATTGATTTCAGTAGAGCCGAAGTCCAGAAGAAGGACAAGATTATTTCTCTGACTGCCAAAGAACATGCTTTGTTGGAAACTCTCGCCCGTAATGCTGGAAAAATTGTAACTGTAGATGCGCTTTGTGAATCACTATGGGGTGATAATCCTTTTGGCTACGAAAACAGCCTCAATGCTCATGTCCGACGCATCCGGGAAAAAATTGAAATTAATCCATCAAAACCTGTATCCCTGATAACTATTAAAGGCTTAGGCTATAAGCTGATAGCAAGGAAGTGATGTCATGAGATCATTTGCAAGTTACATATCGAAACACCTTGCATCTTTTGTTGCTTTTATCCTGATATTACTGTTTCTTAACACGGTAGTATATAGTCTAACTTTTCAAAAGATTATGACTGAGGATTATAGGAATTCTTCCCCGCAATCCATGTTGGAAATGACTGCTGATGCCGCCACACCGGAGCAATTATCGGACAATATGATACAAAAACTTCGGCAGAATCATATTTGGGCAATTTATCTAAATGCTAATGGGCAGAGTTATTGGTCGGTTGATTTGCCCGACGAAGTGCCAGAAAGTTACACTATTCAAGATGTCGCATTGTTTTCAAAAGGGTATATTGAGGATTATCCTGTTTTTGTCTGGAACACCAATGATGGACTGTTGGTATTGGGGTATCCGAAAGACAGCTATACAAAACTCACCAGCAATTACTATTCCATTGCAGCACTTCGACGTCTCCCTATCTTTGTGCTTGGAATGTTGGGATTGGATGTACTGTGCCTCTTTTGTGCCTATTATTTCTCCAAACGCAAAATCATTCGTAATATCGAACCGATTGTATCGGCTGTGGAAACTCTGGGAGACGGAAAGCCTGTTTCAGTTTATATCAGCGGCGAATTATCGAAAATCGCAAATAGCGTGAACAAGGCTTCTTCTATTTTGAACAGACAAAATGAGGCGAGGGCGAACTGGATCAGCGGTGTTTCTCATGATATCCGCACACCCCTCTCCATGATTATGGGATATGCAAATCGTATTGCAGAAAATGAATCTGCCAACAAAACCATCCGAGAACAGGCAGAAATAGTACAGAAACAAAGTGTAAAGATCAAAGAACTGGTACAGGATTTGAATTTAGTATCGCAGTTAGAATATGAAATGCAGCCGCTTCATAAAGAAGTGGTTCGCTTATCCAAACTGCTGCGCTCCTACGTGGCTGACCTATTGAATACGGGGATTTCCGATAGCTACATTATTGGAATTCAGATTGATCCTGATGCCGAAAATGCTGTGTTGGAATGTGATGCTAGATTGATTTCACGAGCCGTGAATAATCTCGTTCAGAATAGTATGAAGCACAATCCGCTGGGATGTAGGATTCTGTTATCTTTAAGCCAAACGAAAAATATCCCTCAGCTTATTGTGCAAGACGATGGGGTAGGACTCTCTGAGAAAAAACTACAAGAACTAAAAGAAAAACCTCACTATTTAGAATGTACAGATGAACGCTTGGATCTTCGACATGGACTGGGGCTTGTTTTGGTTCGACAAATTGTGGCAGCACATGGAGGTACTATGACCATTGATAGTAAGATTAACTGTGGATGCAAAATCACTCTAATTTTTAGCTCTACGGATTCTATCCAAAATCTCACATAAATTAGGTATGAAATCATTTTGAATATTTATTAATGACAAGAAAAGCAGGAAATCTAAAAAAAGTTTCCTGCTTCCAGTTTCTTATTCTCCGTATACTGACAGGATACAAGCACACGCTCTAGATGGACAGGCTTCCCATCCTCATATTCTACAGTCATACGTTACATTTTCCCTCCTACCCTTGTGAAATGGACTTTCGGAATAATATCCAGGTGCTGGTGAAATAACAGATCAATAAAGCAAACAAAATAATCAAAATAGTTCCTACTTGCTGCAACAATTTCCAAGCACCGATATACGTTCTAATCTGTATGGAAAATCCAATAAATAAAAACAGTATAAATGCACTGGATATGAGAAGAGCCACCATAACAGGGACTCCGAACCAAATCCCTAATTGTTTTAATACCAACCTGCGGATATGGTTTTCCTCCACTCCCATATTCCTTAAAACCTGAAAACGATACCGATACTTTCCAGAATCAGATAATTGCTGCAGAGATAGAATTGTAAAACATATAACAAATAAAATAATTGCACTATAGATCAATCCTGTCTGTACAATGAAAATCAATGCAGAAGTATCATTTCTTTCAATTGTTTTTGTAGTGACAGAATAAACCTCCTGTCCATCCATCGGCATATATTCATCAAAATAATCCGTTAATTGTTCGGCGTCTGCATAGGAAAGAGGACTTTCTGTCATGATATACCGATAAGAATTTGCGACCGTCAGCTTATCACACGTCAAATCAGGTAGAATCAGAACAACATTTTGATTACTGTATATTACTTCTCCTAGTTCCTCTGTTTTCGGTTCAATAGCAGAAAGAATCAGTTCTCCATTATCTGTAGCGATCCTATCGTACTGGGTTTCGAAAGTTTCTATCGTACTTTTCGGTGTAATGGATAACCACTGTGTTGAAAATTCATTTTCAGCAAGAGAAATTTCCTCATATCCAAACATTTCCATCAAGTGGTTATAATCAGACAAGGAAATAGCTGTAATTGCACTCTGCCCATGAACATCCGAAGTTTTCAAAAAGTATGTTGAAAAAGTACAGTTGTCTTTCAAAGTGATGTGCTTTTCCTCAAAAAATGAATCCAAAAATGCGTAATCTGTTTCGGGCAATAATTTTACATTCTCTGCAGCTGTATAGTCGGAATCAATCTGAATATCATACACCACTCTCTTATCTAAAAATCCCTGTGCCCATTCCACCAAGAACGGGGTAAGTAAAAATAGGGAAATAGATAATGTCAAAGTCAAACAGATCAAAGTCATTGACAGTGTATTTAATCCTAATTTTGATAAAATCTGTCCGAAGAAAAACAGATTTTCTTCTTTATACTTTACTCGTAGACTACGATTTTTCAAGACCAGAAGTCCATCACTGAATACAACAAAAAATACACTGACAAGAAATATCAGACACCAGATGATAAATGCCAGATATAAATTAAATGCCCCCTTATCCATCGGAAGAGCAAAATACATTTTCCAGACAGGAAGCAGACTTACGGTTATCGTTTCTGCAAATCCGACCAATCCAACCATAAGCAGATATTTTACATGGCTGCAAGATTTTCGTATCTTCTTTTCAGCAATTCCCAAGCCTACCATAACAAAAGGTATTACAATACTGATTAAAACCCATATTTGAATTGCTGTTTGAAACTCATCAGTAAGGTAATAAGTCAATGTCCTGATACTATAAATCCCCATCAGAAAAAACAAAATAAAATTAACTTTTAAAACCTTCTCCACCCATTTATGAGTTGTGGAAAATGCTTCATTTTTTCGATCTGCATGAAGCATATCAATGATTTTTATCTTTCTGATAGTACGAATCTGAAACAGTCCTACGATTGCAAAACAAGTGCCAAAAAAGAAAACGGTCAGGAACACTGTATCCGGAAACAACATAAACGAAAACACAAATGGTTTCTGAAAAACCTGCAGCAACATGGCAGTAATAAATTGTGAGAAAATGACTCCCAATACAATTCCTAACACCAGTGAGAAAAGTCCCATTACCAATGTTTCTATAAAGAAAAGACCGGCAATCATTGATTGCTCCATTCCCATGATACTCTGCACTGCGAATTCTTTTTGCTGATTCCTTATCATAAACCGATTGACATATTGCACCAGAAAAATCAAAAGCATGGTAATTAATATAATCACCAGCAACATTCCGTCTCCTAACACCTCCAGATTAAACTCCGCACCAATATCTGGTCTATAATAACGGCTGGTAATCGACAAAAATGCGTAAAATAAGGAGATGCAGGCAGTTAGTGTCATAATATAAATCAAATAATCTTTTATAGAACGTTTTACATTTTGAAATGCCAATCTAAAGTACATCACTTACCCCGCCTCCCATCATGGTAAGAACATTCAGGATTTTATCAAAAAATACCTTACGGGTGTCCCTGCCTTTTAAGATTTCAGTGAAAATTACACCGTCACGTAAAAATAAAATCCGATTGGCATAGCTTGCCGAAAATGCATCATGTGTAACCATCAGAATGGTTGCACCCAGATTCTCATTCATACTCTGCATGGTAGATAGCAGCATCTGAGATGAGTGGCTGTCCAAGGCCCCTGTCGGTTCATCCGCCAAAATCAGCTTCGGGTGATTGATAATTGCTCTGGCACAAGCACATCTCTGCTTCTGTCCACCGGAAACCTGATATGGATATTTGTCCAAAATATCGGCAATATTCAGACTTTTCGCAATCTCTTCCACTCTCGGTTCTATTTCCCTGACCGGAATGTGGTTAATCGTCAGGGCCAGAGCAATATTCTCACTAATGGTTAAAGTATCCAGCAGGTTAAAATCTTGAAAAATAAATCCCAGATTTTCTCTCCGAAACTTTGCAATCGCCTTTTCTTTTATCTCAGTTACATCTGTACCATCCAAATAAATATGCCCTGCGCTTACCGTATCTATGGTAGAAATGCAGTTCAGCATCGTTGTTTTTCCTGAGCCTGATGCGCCCATAATCCCTAGAAATTCACCTTCCTGCACAGAAAAATCAATATCCTGAATCGCTTTTGTTACATTGCCTTCATTTCCATAAAATTTTTGAATATGGTCTAATTTTAAAATTTCTTTCATGATACTCACCTCGTCTTTTGATATTATCATTGTAACGGATTTCTGCCTGTGTTTGTATCAAGTTTTCTAACAAACTTCTAACAAAAATGTAAGAAATGCAGGGCTTTTCTCAGCCCTGCACCTGATGAATAAAATGATTGATTTGAAAGGACAGAATCATCGTCGTTCCTGTCTCTCCTGACTGGGCGGAAATTCCAATTCCCAGCTTGTCACAAAGTCTTTTGCAAAGATAAAGTCCGATACCGGTTGCATTTTGCCGGATACGACCATTTTGCCCGGTAAAACCTTTCTCAAAAATACGGGGCAGATCATTTGCAGAAATTCCTATTCCATGATCTTTTACAAAGAGAAAAATCTGATCTCCCTGCACCTTGCTATAAAAGTGCAATGCGGGATGCTCCCGACTATATTTTACAGCATTGACAATCAACTGATCCAGAATAAACCGGAGCCATTTGTCATCCGAATAAACCGTCAGTTCACTCTCTTCCGTCTCTAAGGCAACCTGATTCTGCAATAAGAGATACTTGTTATCTGCAATCGCCTGATGCACCACATCAAATAACCGGATTTCCTGAACAGAATAATCCTTTTCCGTATATTCACTACGGGCATAGTAAAGCGCCTGTTCTGTAAAGCGATTGGTTTTTTCCAGTTCCCTCATCAATTCTCTGGTAAAAGGCTCTTTATGATTTTCACACAATAGTTTCATTGCAGTAATCGGTGTTTTGATTTCATGAATCCACTGCTCAATATATTCCCGGTACTCCTGTCTCTCCCTTGCTACTGTTCCAATCTGTTCCAGCATAGATTTGGACGCCATTTTTAAGAGTTGAAAATAAACCTGTTCTTCGGCATGTTCCGGTTCCGGAAGCATCTCTGATAACAAGTATTTTTCTTCCAGTCCTTCTGCCATCTTTACTAATCTGTTTAATCTCCTTTTTCGCTGATGATAGGTAAACGTCAGTACACCAGCCAGTAACATCGTCCAGATGATAAGAATCACTGCAATACTATCTACATTATTTCCTACAAAGAACAGAAAAACCGATAACAATACCATACAGACGATATTGATGATGAAAATAGGGATTTTGTCTTTCCAATACTGTTTTCCATTCATAATGTGTACCCCTGACGGTGTTTCGTTTTAATAAAGTCTTTAACACCAATCTTTGATAGTTTTTCTCTGATACGTCCAATATTTACACTCAATGCATTATCATCTACATAGAGCTGATTGTCCCATAAATATTCAACCAGATCTGCTCTCGTGCAAATGGTTCCGGCATGTTCAAATAGATAGTACATAATCTTCAGTTCATTTTTTGTGAGTTCTGTTTGCTTTCCTTCCGCTTCGATTGTTCCAGTCTCTAAAGATAAAGAAACACCTTGATAAGTCAGATGTCTGCTTTGTATATCAGGATAAGCACGTTTCAGCAAGGAAGTAATTTTTGCAAGTAAAATGGCTGTGTGATAGGGCTTTGTGATAAAAGCATCTCCTCCAAGCATAATACTGTTCAATTCATCCATATCCGTATTGCAGCTGGTAACAAAGATAATCGGAGCCTGTGAAAAACTCCGAATGCCAGAACAAATGGTAAACCCATTTTCTTGCGGTAATTTAATATCCAATAAAATCAGATGTGGATTTATTTTTCGCACTTGTTCTGTTACATCAGAAAAATCTTCAATAACAGACGTGTGATATTTATTTCCCTCCAGTACTGTTTGCAGTTCTTTACGGATCACTGGATCATCTTCAATAATTAAAATTTCTGTATTCATAACAATCCTCCTAAACTGCATTATAACATAATACAGCTAAAATTGGAGCAAGTTTCCCTGCCCCAATTCGTTTTATTCCATTGCTCGCATTTCCACCTGTTTCAATCTAACATCATACACATCTATAAAAATTACTAAGAATCTTTCCTAATTTCTTGAGATTAACTTAGTCATAATTCTCATAAGTTATACCCGAAATTACCATAAGTGCTATACCCGATCCAATCATAATCCACTGTAAAGGAAGAATATCCGCCAAAGGGCCAAACATAGCCATACCAATCGGTAAAAATCCAGCATACATCGTGCCAAGTAATCCAAATACACGCCCCTGCATACATATGTCTGTTTTCTCTTGTAAGATAGTAGTAATTACTGTTTGTACTACTGTTAATGCAATACCATAGCATACCATTAGGGCAAGATAAAGAATAAAATTATTTGAAATGCCCATTCCAATTGCCAAAGAGCCAAACACAAAAAGTCCTCCTGCTAAAGTTTTTCCTCGATTCTTAACTCCACTCCAAGTACTCATAATAACTCCTCCTGCCATCATGCCTAAAAAACCGACTACTTCTACTGCAGTAAGATGCCAGTAAGTATCACCGAATACCCGTCGGACAAGAAGTCCTGCCAGATACCCTGCCGGAACACAAAAGAACGTGAATAAGCCGTAAATGATTAAAAGTTTTCCGATCAGCCTGTCCGAAAAAGCGTATTTCATACCAAGTTCCATATCAGAAACGGCACTTGCTTTTTCAACAGAAGTATTCTGTTTCGGAAGGGTCAAGCAAGACAGTAGCCCTGTTCCTAAGACCGCCGTTATAATGTCTATCATAAGTGTCATCCGCAATGTGCTGATTGTAAAAAACACACCTGCCGCCGCTGGAGCTACAAAATTTACAATAGACTGCATTGTTACGTAGATGCCATTGTACCGCATAAGCTGATCTTCCGGGACAAGTTGTGGGATGACGGCATTGACTGCTGGCATTTGTATTCCGGCTCCCAAAGACCGAATAATCGACATAACAAGCAAACCTCCAAGCAAAGTAGATTCGGATGAAATCTGAGGAATTGCCAATACCATTATAAAAGTGGCAACTGCAATCAGCAGGTCTGCGCCTATGATCAATTTTTTTCTGTGATATCGGTCTGCCCACACACCACCTAGAAATGAAATCAGAAATTGTGGCAAATAGGAGCAGACTGTAAATGTAGCTACCCAAGTGCCGCTGGATGTTTGCATAGTTGCATACCAGACAAGTGACATTTGAACAAGCGTAGAACCAAAGAGTGTGATACATTGGCTGGTTAAAAAAAGAAGTATTCTTTTCTGCCAACCGCTGTGTTGCGTGTCATTCATTTTTCATATCCTCCTGTTTTTTAGGGAGGAACACAAAGCGCTGCGTAGGATATCCAAATTCTGTCAGCAATTCTTTTTCAGCAAATCCAAGTTGCAATAACATATCCCGATATCCTGTATCTGCCTTATCCTGTTCACGATAGGTTGTTGTACTTATTTCCTGTCCTGGAAGATATGTTTTCAATAAAGCATCTAAGAATAATTTTTGAAGTCCGCGATTGCGATATTGTGGATGTACTCCAAGAAATTCTATGCTGCCTGGAGAGTAGGTAAATGTTAATGCTCCAATTAGAGTATTTCGATCTCTTAATACAAGCGCTCGTTTCTCGGCAATACTTTCTTCCAGCTTAGCTAAGTAATCACCTTCATCCATCACAGGATACCCATCGATAACAAGCCACATTAAGTTCATCCAATCAGAAATATCTTTCTTTTCTGCTAAACAAATATCCTGCGTTGTGAATTCCATATCCGCGATTTCTTTATGTAAAGTAAAGCGCAACTGCAGAGGATAAAAATTCTGTTTTCACGATATTCCGCAGGCGGTGATTTATACATAGATTTAAAAGCCATTGAAAACGATTGCTGACTTTCATAACCACAGATAAAGGATATTTCAATAATCGGTTTATCAGAAAAAATCAGTAGCTTTGCTGCCTCTGTAAGCTGGCGGCGTTGCACATAGTCGTGGATTGTCATTCCTACGGTTTCAGTGAATAATCGGTGCAAGTGATATTTTGAATAGTGGACAGCCTCTGCAACTGTTTCTAATTCCAGTTTTCCATCAAGATGATTTTCAATAAAGTCAATGACAGCCTCTATGCTGATGATTGATTTCTTACCCATTCGTGTTTCCTCCTTTCCCTTACGCATGATAACAAAATTCATGTAGAATCTTTTAATAATTATTGCGGAAATTTAAACAGAAACATATTGGAAGAATCTTTCCGAAAACAGCAGCACCCATGATACCAAGAAACTCTCCTGCCTCCACAGAAAAACTATTTTCTTACACACCTCTAACAAAAATGTAAGAAATGCAGGGCTTTTCAGCCCTGCACAAGAAAGTGGTTGATACGAAAGGAACGTATGGCAAGACCAATACCGGTAGAACTTTTAACATTCCGGCCATTCTGACCGGTAAAGCCTTTTCCAAATACACGGGGCAGATCAGCTGCTGTAATCTTTATATCATTCTGTCGCAGCAGCCTATCCGCAATACAACCTAGCTTTTTACTCTTCCGAGTCTTTCTGATATTCTAATATATCCCCCGGCTGGCAATCCAGCACTTTGCAAATGGCATTCAACGTAGAGAAACGAATAGCACTTACTTTCCCTGTTTTAATTTTAGATAAGTTGACATTTGCAATACCAACCTTTTCCGCGAGTTCATTTAGGCTTATCTTTCTATCCGCCATCATTCTATCAAGTCTTAAAATTATTGCCATATCAAATCTCCTTTATATCATTTCATCTACTTCTTGCTGTAACTCACATCCATAATCAAAAATGAGGGAAATACAGAACAAGATAAGGGCGAATAAGCCACACATAAAGAAGGATGAAAATGCCATTTTAAAGACAGAGAGTACGGAAAAAACAGCGAAAATCAAAACATACATTGCAATTTTTCGTATCTGAATGGCTGTTTTGGCTGTAAAAGGAGAATTTCCTTTGCCAATACATCCAAATATTCTTTTAGCATTATATAGTGCTAAAAAGATACAGATAAACTCTCCAAGGCAACAAAAGAAGAAGAATACGCATTGCCCAAAGCTAAGAGATTGTCCCGCCTGAACAGCAGTTCCCCACGCCTCACGGAACATTTCCGGAGAAAAAAGCTGAGTGCAAACGATAACCATAATTCCAATCAATAGCGATACACTTAATATACCGAAAATAATGCAGCCAATGTTAAGAAGTATGGAGATAAAACGAGCAGATTTTTTCAAAGTTTTTTGTTTCATAAGATGTAGATCCTTTCCTTTCAGTTCTTAACTCACAGTATAGCATCATTTTTATCTTTGTCAATTATAATTTAATGATAAACGTAAAATATTTTACTTTTTGCACTGTTTTTGTACAATCATTCCATTTAGTTCTTCCCGAATATATTGGAAAATCCGCTCATCGCCACTCTTCGTATCAAAAATTGTTTCTAAATGTTTATACAGATAAAAGTATAGTCCCACCCCTGGAAATAAGAGAAATATCGTAGGAAAGCTGCTTCCTGCTATAAAAAAAATAGCTACAGTCATTGCTGTAAGAAAGAGCAATGTCAAAATTTTTATCCTTGGAAGAATACGGAATATGCCAATGATCCGCATGCCATACGCTTCTTCGCTAACCGTTCCTTCAAATAAAATTCCATTGCTTTTCATAATCCCGGCAGACGCTTTCAGTCGAATACAATCATTTGAAAAATCTGATAATATTTGATGACGGTATGCTTCATTTTCTATGCAAAGAGGATAAGTGGTTTCTTTTAATCTCCGACGTAATGTTTCCTTTTGAAGCGGAATCACAATTTCATACTTCGTTTGCTCCGTGTTGTCCCTCCATTCCATCCCACTCGGAAAAACGATGCAGTTCTTTTTCATTTATGGTCCCCCTCTTTTTTCTTTCTCAAGCCAACAAAGTAGCTCTTGATAGCCTGGATATAGAGCATCTACAAACGTGAGTTTTTTCCCGTTTTGATAAAAAATAATTTTCTCATTGTTTTCCCCTGTGAAACGATATACAATATCGTCTCGGTGAAAGTCTACCTTTTGAAACAACGTTTCTATCCGCATGTATGCACCTTTGATCAGTATCCTCTTTTCCCTACAATAAAGTCGCAGAAAACCAAAGAGCAACGCACATACACTAATCAGCAATGCATAGATTGTATCAACACCTGTCTGAAACGCTTGCGTGACGAATCCAAATATACCAAGTGCACCGAAGATTCCACAAACCCCAAAAAATACTGAGATTAATCTCAATAATATCCGAGGCATCTGTATCAAAATAACATTTTCTTTTTCAGAATACGCATTAACATATTTCTGCTTTCTGCTGAAAAAGAGTAATGCTCCAAATAAAAGTATCCAGACTACTGCAGTACTGATCCTGACCGATTGTGATATGGAATTTATTTTCTCAGACCAAGACTCTGCTTTTTGAGCGGAAGCATTAGTCTTTTTGCAGGAAAGTAACACACCTGCTTTGGAATGTGGAAGATATTCTGCTGAAATCACATCCCCGGTCGCAATCCCGTTTTTTCCATAAAGGCTGATCTTTATAGTAGTTCCTTTTTGATTCTGAATAGAAATATTGTAAGCTTCCCATTTGTTTTTTGATTGAATATTACTTCCCTCTTCTACGACTCCTTCAAAAAAAGTGAACTCATCCTTGAGTGCGTAAGGGAGATCAGCTGCTGCAGGAAGTAGCGCGCGAAAGAAAAGAAAGGAACTCAGAAAAAGGACAAGGATATTAAACAATATTTCCAGAAAATGCTTTTTCTGTTCCAGCAACTTTTTTAATTTACATTCGATCATCCCTTCAAAAGAAAACTGAAAAAATCCTTTCCGGCAATAATAGATACAGAGCCAGAGAAGGATTCCAAAAACGAGTATATATTTTCCATAAAAAATAACCAAAAACTGTTCTTTTGACATCATAAAGATTTCTCCCATCCAACACACAATTTTTCTGTCAAAAAATTTACAGAGCAAACAGTATATGAAATAGTATGCAAGTATTATAACATTTTCAAGGAAACTATTCCAATAAAAATATTCCAAAACGTATAAATGCTTTCTCATCAATGTTTTCTCATAAAACACTGTACATACACTCTATTTTGTGCTATACTCTACATCGCATTTATAAAATCAGAAGGGATTTCTTACCCTCTGGACTGGTTCGTGAACTTCCCAGTATAAAAAACCAAGTATCTCATACTGTAGCTCTCTGAGCACAGAATCAAAAAGTAAAGGAGATTGGAGAATGAATGCTAAAAAAGTCATTATTGACTGTGATCCCGGGATCGATGACGCACTTGCGCTGATGTTGGCACTTTGCTCACCCGAATTAGAAATTTTAGGGATCACAGTTGTCTCTGGAAATGTACCGGCAAAAAAAGGTGTGGCAAATGCTAAAAAAGTCCTTCACTGGATGAACCGCCCGGACATTCCTGTTTATCTTGGAGAAGAACTGCCACTTGTCCGCCCTTACGTGGATGCCATGGATACCCATGGGGAAGACGGTCTCGGCGAATCTCATTACCCTGAAATTACTAATCAAATCATGGATGAAAGTGGTGTGGAGTTTCTTACCCACACACTGAAAAATGCTGCCCAAACTGATGACCCGGTGTCGATCATTGCACTGGGCCCTCTTACAAACCTTGCAAAAGTGATCCAAGAGGATCCGCAAAGTCTTGCCGGACTTGGGGAATTGATCAGCATGGGTGGAAGTTATCAAAGTCACGGAAACTGTTCACCTGTTGCAGAATACAACTACTGGTGTGATCCTCATGCAGCAGAAATCGTATACCGTGCATTTGAAGACCTGCCTGTCTGCCAGGATAAAAAAATTCATATGGTCGGATTAGATGTGACAAGAAAAATTGTTCTGACTCCCAACATCTTAGAATATATGTGCTATGTGAATCCACAGATAGGTGAACGGATCCGAAAGATTACCCGGTTCTATTTTGACTTCCACTGGAAACAGGAAGGTGTCATCGGCTGTGTTATCAATGATCCGCTTGCGGTGGCCTATTTTGTCGACCGTACACTCTGCAGTGGTATCGATGCCTGTACGAGAATTGCAACAGACGGGCTTTGCATCGGTCAGAGTGTCGTAGATGGATTTGATTTCTGGCATGGACACAAAAACAGTCACGTTCTGACCAAAACTTCTCCTCTGGCATTTATGCAGATGTTTTTTGACAGAGTTCTTGGAGTACATCCTAAGGTAAGCTGTTCTGTCTTAGAGCAGATTATGAAAGGAGACTCACAATGAGAAAATTTTCGACAAATAAGCTTTGTCTTCTCGCACTTTGTTCTGTAATCAACCTCATCGGAGGGCATATCGCGCTGCTGTTTCGGCTTCCGGTTTATCTGGATTCTCTTGGCACTGTATTCGCAGCAGCTCTGATGGGACCTCTTTCGGGAATGATCCCGGGGATTATAAGCAATCTCATTGGAGGCGTGACTACTGATATTTATGCTCTTTATTACTTACCTGTTCAGATGATCACCGGTGGGATTGCAGGACTTCTCTTTCAGAAAATATCATTTCATGAGAGGAAAAGATTGATAAAAATCCTGCTTGGAGCAGGAATCGTCAGCATTCCTGGAACCGTCATCAGTTCTTCCATCACCGCGATCGTGTTTGGCGGAATTACTTCTTCCGGATCCACACTTCTGGTGCAACTGCTCCATCATCTTGGTCTGGGATTAACTGCCAGCGTCTGTATCGTACAAGGATTGACAGACTATGCAGACAGAGCCATTGTTCTTGCTTTAACGGTTGCTCTGCTGGCTGTAGTTCCTTCTTCCATCAAAATAGCTGCAGATAAGGAGAAATCTCATGGAAAGGTATAATAAGATCACCAATAAAAATCCCCGCGAAATTGTACTTCTGAAAGGCAAACCATGTGCCTGGGGCAAATGCCGATTCTGTGATTATATTGACGATAATTCCCGGGATATTGATACAATAAATGATTTAAACTATGAAATTCTCTCTCGTGTCACAGGAGAACTCAGAGTGTTGGAAGTTATCAACTCTGGAAGCTGTTTCGAACTTCCAAAAGAAACATTAAAAATGATCAAAGATATCATCATCGAAAAGCAGATTCACCGTCTATTTTTTGAAGCTCACTGGATGTATCGGAAACATTTGCAAAAAATGCGGGAGTATATGGGAATTCCAATTACTTTTAAGATTGGTGTAGAGACATTCAATCGAAGTTTTCGGGAAGACTATTTAAATAAACATGCTAATTTTGATTCCCCGGAAGAAGTCCGAAGATACTTTGACTCCCCGTGTCTGATGGTTGGGATCAAAGGACAGACAAAAGAAATGATTGATTATGACATCCAAATGCTGAAGACGCATTTTGAACTAGGAACGGTCAATGTGTTTACAAATAACAGTACCGATGTAAAAAGAGATCCAGAACTGGTAGACTGGTTTATGAATAAATATGCGTATCTTTTAGAAGATCCAAGTGTAGAAGTGTTATATGAAAAGACAGATTTTGGTGTAGGGGACTGAGAATAACTCTCGTCCCCTGTTTTAGAATAAATAGCTTCTTTATTACTTTACGTTATATCAGCTATCTGTTAAATTTCTCTTGCAATCTGATATCCTTCTGTAATTGCATCTTTGATATTTCCTACCTTCTTTGCATCTCCGATCAAATGGTAAGAAACATTTACTTTTTTAAGCGTTTCTTCTAATTTCGAATCTGGTCGGTACCCCATTGCAAGCACAAGTGTATCTGCATCCGAGATACAGTGTTCTTCACCATTTTCTGTATAGTAGATTTTCTCCGCTTCTACCTTTTCTACCTTTGCCTTACAGTGGATCTGAATTCCTTTTTTCATCATCCGCTGTGTCAGAAGACTTCTGCCCGGACCAGATTCCTGGAGCATGATCCCGTCTGCCATCTCCAGCAAGATGATTTCACGATTTCTCGGGAAGAGATCGTTGACAAGCGGAGCAAGATAGTCTGCCGTTTCACACCCTACAGATCCCCCACCGATCACTACTACTTTCCTTCCGGCAAACGCTTTTCCTGCAAGAATATCGTCTGCAGTCACGCAGTGCTTAAATGCAGTAAATGCATTTACTACAATTGTATCCGCACCTGTTCCTGCAATGACTTCATATCCTGCGAATTCATTTTTCAGCATTTCCTCTGTCACTTCACAGTTCAGACGGATTTCTACACCTTCCCGGATAAGTTTTCTCTCCATATATTGAATCACTTTCGTCAATTCCTGTTTTGCGATCGGAACTGCTGCAAGTTTTACAAGTCCACCAAGACTATCACCTTTCTCGCACAATACAACTTCATGTCCGCGTTTTTTTGCAACGAAAGCGGCCTCCATGCCTGCCGGTCCTCCTCCGATCACAAGCACTTGTTTCTTTTCTTGTGCAACCGGAATATTATCCTCGTTTTCCAGTTCCAGAGATGGATTAACGGTACATGCGACACGTTTTCCAAACATGATGCCATTTAGGCAACGCAGACATCCAATGCAAGGACGGATTTCATCTTCTCTTCCCTCACAAGCTTTCTGTACAAATTCTGGATCACAGAGGTTTGCGCGTCCGATCATGCAAATATCTGCTTTTCCATTTGCAATCAATTCTTCTGCGAACCATGGCTCTGTGATGCGCCCTACGGTCGCAACCGGAATCGATACTTGTTTTTTGATTTCTTCTCCGACTTTGCTGTGGGATCCCATCGGTGTTCCCGGTGCAGGGATCGAACTTCCTCGCATAATTGTAGTTCCTCCGGATACATGGATGAAATCAACCCCAGCTTTTTCTAACTGTTTTGCTACATAGACAGCATCATTTAAGTTCTGACCTCCGTCTGTATATTCATCACCAGAAATGCGGACATCAATGATGAAATCCTTTCCGCACATTTTTCTGACTTCCTCAATGACCTCCAATGTCAGACGCAGTCTGCCGTGGATATCTCCGCCGTAAGCATCTGTTCTCTTATTGTAGAGCGGGGAAAGGAATCCGCCAAGTAAGCCGTGAGCATGGGCTGCATGGATTTCTACTCCGTCACCGCCAGCCTGCTTCACACGGAATGCAGCTTCCCCGAACTGTCTGATGATCACTTTCAGTTCTTCTATAGTCACAGCTCTTGGAGCTTCTTTTGCATAGTAAGGACCAACATTGGACGGAGCGATCAACTGCGGAGTTCCCGGTATCGGAAATGCCATATAAGCTGGGTGAAATAACTGTGGAAGAATTTTGGCACCATATTTATGAACTGCGTCGGTCAGTTTCTTCCAACCCGGAATGTAAGAATCGTCGCAAATAGACATATCTCCCGGCAGATAAATATAAGTAGGCTCTACGGTAGTGACTTCCGTAATGATCAGACCAACTCCACCTTTTGCACGTGCCGCATAATGCTCAACCAACTCATCTGTGACATAACCTTTGTCAGCAAGATTTGTAGAAATCGGCGGCATAAATACACGGTTTTTTACTGTTGTCGTTCCAATCTGAATTGGGGAAAATAAATGTTCGTAAGAATTCATAATTTGTATCTCCTTCGTATTCATTTGTTCTTGCTCTTATTGTACCATGTCTTTCTTTTCCAAACCCGCCCTTTCAGATACATCAGCAGGCAGATTTTGTCCTATTTTCATATGAGATTACAAACTTTTTTGAAAATCTGTGCCGATTTTGTCTTTACTTATCCGAAATTTTCCAGACAAAACAAAAGAGAAATCTTCTGCTATTTTTTATTCCTGCAAAAAATTTCTCTCTGCCTCTTTCGATTTTTTATGTTTCCTCAAAAAATACTTCTATTTTTCCATTTGCTGCAACTGTGACATCTCTCCACATTTCTTTTACCTGGCAGCAGAACTTCTCTTGCTCTTTCCAGATCACAAGCTTTACATCTTCATACACCATCTGTCTGTTTCCTTCCACAAGATGAAAAAGCAGACTTTTCTGCTCTTCATCCAACTGCATAACTCTTCCTTCCTCATCTTTGCTGTACTTGAGATTTTGTCTAAACTGCCTGCGGTAAGCACTGGGCAGAATTCCGTAGAGCTCTCGGAACGTTTTTGTATAAGCTTTTCCATTTGGCATTCCACATTCAAGAGCAATCTGTTCAATCTGCTCTTTTCCCTCCAACAACGCTTCCAGCGAGGCCCGCACACGAACATAAGATAAATATTTACTAAACGGAATCCCCATATATTTTTTCAAAAGTTTGGAAGTATAAGATAAGCTGAAAGAAAGCTGGTCTGCTACGTCTTGAAGCGTCAAAGGTTCTTTAAAATGTTCATCAATGTACTTGATTGCTTTAAGATAATTCTCCTGATACTCCGATTGAAGTGGAAGCTCCTCCAACGAAATATTTTCGCGAGCTGAAAAACAAACAAGTTCTGCCATCAACACATTCAATCGCAGCAGATTACTTTGACCATCCATCAACATCTTTACAAGCTCTCCGATCTTACGCTTCAACGGAAAATAGACAGAAGGATTCTTCTGGCTGTTAAAAACTCCCGAATAAAACTGCCCTTTTACTTCTCCTGTCATCGACTCCGGCATACGATCAAAGTCGATATGGATTGTCAGAATTTTTCCGTCATCTTTCCCACAGCGTTTTCTAAGCAGATGCATTTCATAAGGTGCAATGAGGATCAATTCTTCCTTGTGGACAATGGTAGAAAACTGTTCTGTCACAGCTTCATATTCTCCACAGAGCACATAGGAAAGTTCCAGACTGCTCTGCCTTGTAAAAACATTTTGTGAAAATCCATTGATACTAAGGCTCAAGGGATAACCGAACTTCTGCCCGGAAAAATCATAATATCCATTCATATCTTTCATAATTTCAGATCCTTTCGCTGCATACTGTGACTGCTTCAGTTCTGATGAATCTGATAAGTTCCCGCCTCAAGATCTACGGTTACTTCTGTCCCGTCAGCAAAGACAGTTCTTTGTTTCTTATAATTTCCATCTAAAAATTCATGGCGCACCATCTCAGAATAAGCAACCTTTTCCTGAAGTTGTGCCACAGTCCGATAGCGCTCAATCTCCTTTTCGAGTTCCTTTCCTTCTGCTTCGCAGTTTAAGTATGCGGCGCCACCGTTTAAAAGTGCATATAGCATATAGTCTCCTTCGGGCTGATCTGCATCCATCATCCATGGAACTACCATACAGTCATGGTATACAAGGTTAAATAGCGGAACCGGAACCCCAAGCATCGAACCATTTTCTTCTACCATAAATGAATACGGGCTGTAATGGGCAGTCACAAGACTTGGCACTGCCCAGTCGATCGTCTCCTCGGAACTTGCAATAATTTCATTTGCGTTTAGAAAGTCAAAACATTTTTTCCGATATTCCAGACATTCTTTTCGTGTCATTGTATGCCACGGATGCGCGCATTCATCCGGCTCGTTACAGGTAAAAACATCCAGATACGTTCCTTCCAGCTGAATTCCTTGACGAAAAAGTTCTGTAAAGTTTCTTCTCAAGTAAAGTGGAGACTGACTTGCACAGATGTATGTCTGCCATCCTCCTGCCCAACGGCAAAAATCCGGTTTTTTCCCTTCCGGAGAAATCATGGAGAATTCAGGATCATACGTCTTTGCATCAAAATAATAATCGCGGTACTGATCGTGGATTGCAAAAATATAATTCATCTCTTTCATACATTCCGACAGTGATCGCATTCCTTCCCATCCACCGGCTTCCTCACAAGCAGGCAGATAATCCGGATGCTGGTTATCATATCCTGGGTTTCCCCATCCATCCAGATGCAGATAAACTTTTTCCAGTCCATGTTCTTTTAATTTCCTCATCTGCGCTTCTCTTACTGCAAACGGAATCACTTCATCATTTTTTTCTGGATGTTCTTTATCATAATAGAAAGAATCTGGCGATACATGTGTCTTAATTCCAGTATGTACGATAGCAGAACCGATAAATTTGTCTACAACCGGATTTTTTGCTGCTTTTTCTTTTAACGTAACAAGCAGTGCGTTCTCCTTCGCGTAAGCTCTATATACTTTACATAGATCATTATAGTCTGCATTCTTTAAGAAACGATATTTGATGGTACGCTTATAAGAAAGCTTTCCAAGGCTCGGAAGCCATCTGACAGATACATGACAATAATCAGACTGTTCCGGATGTTCTACCTGATAGCCGGCATCCCACGGATCACAGACAATCCCGATATACGCAGCTCCAGATCTAACCTGTCCAAACCATGGCATAAATGCCCCTGCACTGCACATTTGCCCGTCAAATACGATTTTTCCGGCATCATATTTCCAGTCATTTGGGATCAGTAAGCCCTGACGGTTTGTAATCACGGTATACCAATCGCTTGTCTTTTTGCGAAACTCCATCTGTCCCGGCCAGTAAAAATTTCCAATACACTGCTCAGATTCTGTCAGAGGATTCAGCTCAAAGAAGATATCCTCCGTCGCATACTCAATCCAGATGACTGTCTGAAAACTTAAAGTATCCTCTTTCCCCGAAAGATGAAAACCGGAAAATACACTTCTGATCCCACAGCCGACACCGGTATTCCACGAAAAGTGTTCTAGTTTTCCAGCCTGATGAAAATATATTTTTTTATCATTTACATAAAAATGTGGCTGATACGTCTTTTCTGAACGCCATGTTTCGCCATGTGCTGTAATCTCGATGCCGAGCGTTTCTGTGTTCAGAACAAGCGCTGTACTCTGATGACTTACTTTGATTTCACTCATATCTAAATTCCCTCACTCTTTTTCTTTTCCTACCAATACATCAAACATCTTTGATAGACTGTTTTCAGAACATTATAGCATAAATCCCGATTCTGCGAAACAAAAACAGAGAGGAGACTCTATTTCCTAATACTCCTCTCTGCGATACCTTCTTTCATTAATAAAAGTGGATACTATTTCTTTCAAATATATTAATCGCTGTTATAAAAATCTTTCCCTACATCAATTTTCTAAACAGTTCTTTCAAATCTTCTACGCTTGCATCTTTTGGATTTCCCGGAGCGCATGCATCTGCATGAGCTGACTCAGCAAGGAACTGAAGATCTTCTTCTTTCAGTGCCTCCAGTTTTGTCGGGATTCCAACGTCCACGGAAAGTTTCTGTACAGCATCCACAGCTGCTTTCCGATATTCCTCGACAGACATCTCATCGACACCTTTTACTCCCATTGCCCGTGCAATTTCACGGTATTTTTCTCCAGAACACTCTGCATTATACTCCATAACGATCGGAAGCATCATCGCACATGCAACACCATGCGGGGTATCATAAACAGCACCAAGTGTATGTGCCATAGAGTGGGCAATTCCAAGACCGACATTTGAGAATCCCATTCCTGCAATATACTGTCCAAGCGCCATTCCTTCACGTCCTTCTTTTTCGTTTGCTACCGCGCTTCTCAACGATTTTGCAATGATTTCAATCGCTTTTAAATGGAACATATCTGTCATTTCCCATGCTGCTTTTGTTGTATATCCTTCAATCGCATGTGTCAATGCATCCATACCAGTGGATGCAGTCAGCCCTTTTGGCATAGAGGACATCATATCAGGATCTACAATTGCAACAACCGGCATGTCATGTGGGTCTACACAAACAAATTTTCTTTTTCTCTCCACATCTGTAATGACATAGTTGATTGTAACTTCTGCTGCAGTTCCTGCCGTTGTCGGAACAGCGATGATCGGAACACACGGTTTTGTTGTAGGCGCAACACCTTCCAGACTTCTGACATCTTCAAATTCCGGGTTTGCGATAATAATGCCGATTGCCTTTGCGGTATCCATTGAAGAGCCTCCGCCGATTGCAACAATATAGTCTGCGTTTGCCGCTTTAAATGCCTTGACACCATTTTGCACATTCTCAATTGTCGGATTTGCTTTAATATCAGAATACATCTCATAAGCAAGTCCTGCCTCTTCGAGTACGCTTGTCACCTTTCCTGTTACTCCAAATTGGATCAGGTCCGGATCCGAGCAGATAAATGCCTTCTTAAATGCCCGTGCTTTTGCCTCTGTTGCGATTTCTTTGATCGCTCCTACTCCGTGATAGGATGTCTCGTTTAACATAATTCTGTTTGCCATTGTCCTCAATCTCCTTTTCTCTGATATGGCATGTTTTCTTTACTCTATGCCTATCTCATCTTTCTTTTGTTTACATTTTAACAATTCTTTTTCTAAATAGAAAGCTATAAATGAGCAAGTTCGTGATTTTGCATAAAAGAAAGACACCTCGATTCCA
>OLRB01000539.1_pt1 | contig 24679 bp, 19 predicted proteins | sample 1672751 | NCBI WGS metagenome assembly OLRB01 (sample SAMEA3136720, study PRJEB25190) | human gut metagenome | biome: human gut; feature: human-associated habitat; material: faeces | place: Austria | collected 2013
GGCCGACGTCCGCTACGAGGCAGCCGGTGCCCCGCTGACGCGGTGGTCAACAACAGCTTTATGCCGACCTACCGAACTTTCGTGTTCGCAATTTACCACCGGATAGAATGTTGTTAATTATGGGTTCAGGGGGATCACACATTTCATGGAAAGAAATCACATGGATTTAAGGCGCACTTGCTGGGATATCGAGTTCTCAGCCACGATTGTTTTTTCGTGATTTATTATAGGTAAGGTCGATGTTTCTGTCAGTCTGTGTGCAGTTGAGCGTATCGGTTTCTGTAGAGCTGAGCGCGTCTCTGAGTGCTTGGTCTGCCCTTGGGCTTGTTTTTGTGACAGTCATTATGGGAAAGAAGACCCTTATGATGCGCGATGCAATTCGGTCATTGGCGGAAGGCATGGTCGGGAACTCCGGTTGTTCGATGGCGCGCGTCTGATTACCTATACATGGCCAAAGCCTGGGGTTCGACTCCCCGGTTCCCGCCAGTTCCTTTTCTTTCGGAACGTGATGCGGCGAGGGCCGCGCCCTGGTCCCAAGGCGAACGGCCCTCGTGCTCTCTTTACTCAATTATCAATTGTCACGATGATCAAAAAGCGATGACCATTCGAACCGCTTCTTACCGAACATCAACAGTGGCCCATAGATAGCGTCCGGTCGCAGTGGGCGGTCCGGCGCGTCTCCCGTTTGACGGCGTAACCATGGCGTCCCGCATCGACGGTGTCGTTCACATTGGGCTCGAGCAGGTCGTTCAGCGTATCTTTGACGGTCCTCCTGAATAGCTGGCGCAGATTGGACTCGAGATCCCCTTGTTAAGATGTCGAGTTCATGGAGTCTAGTTCGACGTCGATGAAGTCGAGGCATTATTGGAAAGACGAGTTGTTTTGGCTTTAGCTGGAGCATGCCGCGGTCGGCCAGCAGGCTTCCGTAAAGGAGGGTCTCAGATATCCTGCTTTCCAAGCGCAACGCGATCACGCGCGCAGACGGGTTTCAAATTGTTGTGCAATCATTTTTAACAGAGGTCCAAGGCTTGTTGCGCGTGTGCGATGAAGCGCCAACTGAACGGTGAAATTACTTCTGGTGCCATGCACTTGCTTACCTATATCCGCGATTTGTTTGCGCAGCCCGCCAGAAATGCTCGCCCCTATAAACGAAATGTTGCGCAGTAGTTCTATGACTATCTCACGTCACCCCTTCTGCATCTTGAGTGCAGCAAATGGAGCGAGTTATCCGAAAAGCTATAGGAGTCATAGCCTGAGAAAGGGCAATTATTTGGACAGAAGGTTGTTTTTCTGGCCGCGCACGGGGTAATTGGCGCGCATTGCGGGCGGTTAAAATGCTCCATGATCAAGGCTATACTTACATCACGGTTTATTCACAATACTGAATGGAGAACAAGATGAATGTAAGTAGGCGTCACTTGTTTTTGAGCATGTTTGCTTTAACAATTGCGCTGTTGCTACCCACTTCAGCTTTTGCAGCAAATCCTTCAAGAATTGTGTGGGTTTCTAGAACGGGCACAAAGTATCACTATGTTTCAACCTGCTCCAATATGTCGAATCCGATTCAGATGACCTTCAGTCAGGCGCAGAGTAAGGGGTATGGACCTTGTAAAAACTGCGTCCGCGAGACTCCGGAGCAAAAGCCGGAAGCCGAGGGCCCGTTCTCTGATGTCAATGCATCGACTTCGCATCATGAGGATATACTTTGGCTTGCAAACTCTAAAATAAGCACCGGTTATCCCGATGGAACCTTCCGTCCTCTTGCCGATGTTACTCGTTGCGACATGGCTGCTTTTCTGTATCGCCTTGCCGGTTCGCCAAATTGCAGCCCTTCCGGTGAGGAAATGACCGCATTTTCTGATGTCAATTCATCCACTGATCATGCTAAGGAGATTTGGTGGCTTGCTTCGAAGGGCATTTCGCTGGGATATGTCGATGGGACATTCAAGCCTTTAAATAAGGTGACCCGGCAGGACATGGCGGCATTTCTGCATAGGATGAGCAACGTTATCGCTCCTGAGCCGACTTTTAGCTTTGTAGATGTTAACAATGGAACGGATCATGCGGGTGATATTGTTTGGCTTGCCTCAATGGGTGTGTCCGAAGGATGGTTAATGCCGGATGGAAGTCGAGAATTTAGGGGTATGTCAACCGTTAAACGCGCTGATATGGCTGCTTTCCTGCATCGTATGTATAACCGCAATCTTGTAACGATTCGCTAGGGTGTATGTAAGCGATCAAGGCAAAATGAACCGGTCTCGATAGCCAGATGGGGTCATCTACGCTGTGGAGCGCCCTCTGATGAGTTTGATTCATCAGAGGGCGCTCATATATTATTCGACGAAATCGAAATAAAGCGAACGCGCTGTTCCGGGGGGGGGTCTTGATTCACCGAGAATTAAGACCCCTCTCGCAGGCCATTGAACATCTCGAAAATGTCCTCACCGTAATGGTTGCCGGGCACTGCCCACTTTCCATTCAGAGATGCGAGCGTGGTGGCACTGCCGCGCTTAACGTAGGAAAAGCGCGGGTCTACGCACTTGTTGACGAGGGGATCTGTGGATGCGTACGCCTTGAGGTGCTGCACCTGCGCCCGGATTCCCGTTCGCACATCGGGGAAAACGGCTCCGGAGACGGATCCACCCGTTGCTCCAAGTCCGGCGAAGTTGCATTGGTCGGGCTTGACCGAGCCGCCGAACCTGAGCCAGCCTGTCTCCTTCATGGCTTGACAAAACACGATTTCGGCCTTGACTCCTTCGGCTTGTGCCTCCTCAACGACGATCTGCGCGAACGCATCGATGGTGGGCGCCCCTTTTGATTCGTAGACGCTTTCAGGATACCTTGCATCCACGCTGGTGAAGTACGCGACCATCTGCTTAGCGGAGGCTGAGCTTTCACCCATGATCGAGTAAAGCTGAGCGCCCGTGGGGCGGTTTGCCCTTGAGTTCAGGCGGTGGAGGAACGCCGCCATGTCCTGGCGAACCACGGAGCCGGTGGGATCGAATCTGGCGTCGGCAAAACCCAGGGAAATGCCTGTGGCTCCAAGCCACCAGATGTCTTCGCATTTGTTGGTTGCGCTGTTCACGTCCAAGAACCGCTGCTTGGCCTTGCTGCTCGGCGTCCAGTTCCTGAATTGGTCGTGCTGGGAGAACGCTTTGTAGAAGCGGCGCATGAAGGCCGCCATATCGGCTCGCGTAACGGCATTCTGAGGGCGGAACGTGCCGTCTCCGTAGCCTTGCGTCAGGCCTATCGTGGCCATCCACCATATCTCACGCGCGTGGGGCGTCTTTTCGGTCACATCGACGAACTGCTTTTTGTCTGCCTGGGATGGCGTGTAGGCAGGGGAGCCGGCAAGACGGTACAAGAACGCCGCCATGTCCTGGCGCACAACGGTGTCCTGCCCCTTGAAGGTCCCATCGGAGTATCCGGTCGAAATTCCCTTTGCCGCGAGCCACCAAATGTCCTGAGCATGGCTGGTGCCCTCGTTAACATCGGTGAACGCTTCCTTGTCCTTCGCACTTGCGCGATACGATGGCAGATTACTTGCTCGCCAGAGGAACGCCGCCATGTCTTGGCGGGCAACAGCGCTGGTGCCGCGGAACGTCTTGTCGGAATAACCGGACGAGATCTCCTCGGATGCAAGCCACCAGATGTCCTCCGCATGGGTCGTTGAATGGCTCACGTCCGAAAATGCCGCCATGTCAGAGGAACTCGGATGATACGTTGCGGCAGACGGGTCGAGGAATCGGGTTGTAAAGCGACGGAGGAGAGCCGCCATGTCTTGGCGTGCGACCGTACTGGTGCCGCGGAAGGTGCCGTCGGGAAAGCCCGACGTGATGTCATTGCTTGCGAGCCACCAGATCTCCTTGGCATGCGGAGTGGCTGCGTTGACGTCGGAAAAGCGCGACTGGTCTTCCTGCGTGGGGGAGTATTCGGGGGAACCGGCAAGGCGGTACAGGAACGCCGCCAAGTCTTGTCGCGCCACCTGCGTAAGACCGCGGAACGTCCCGTCCGAGAAACCCTCAGATATCCCTGACGCCGCCATCCATCCAATCTCACCGGAATGCGGCGTGTCGTCGAAAACGTCTGCGAAGCCATAGAGCGGCTGAGGGAGTTTGAGCCCGTAGTGGTCCACGATGCCCTGCGCATCGGCCTCTCCGAGTTTCTTGAGATTCGCTTCGGATGAGAGGAATTTGGCATCGCTTTGGTTACTGATGAACCCGTGCTCAACGAGGATGGCCATGATGCCCGCTTCGCGGCAGTTGCGGATAACCGATAGAGAGTCTGCCCAGGACCCATCCGGGTAATATTTCTTCTCCCCGTTGACCTCATAGTTGTCCCAAACTGTGTCCCGGTCGACCAGTCCAAGCGCCTTTAGCTTGGAGAGCATTTCGCAAGCGAGATCTTCGCCGACGCCGTTGAAGGCGGGGAACCATGTTCCCGGCGAGGGGACCCAGATTTCTGCGCCATTGGCCGAGGATGCAGTCGACGAGTTGATGTGCAGGCTGACGAACAGGTCGGCGCCAACAGACTTCGCAAAGTCGGCACGGGGCTTCAAATCTACAAACGTGTCGGAAGTGCGTGTCATGTATACCTTGGTTTTAGCATACTGGGAGAGCGTTTGCTGACAGTATTTTCCAATGCTCAGCGTAAGGTCGCTCTCGCGAAGGCCGAACCCCAATGCTCCGGGGTCGCTGCCTCCGTGGCCGGGGTCGAGCACAATCGTAAAGACGCCATCGCCGTTGGTGTCCCCAGCGGTCGTGCGTCCCTCAGTGATACTTGCCGCCATGCCGTCGTCCAGAACCGAGTTCACATTCCCCGATTCGTCAATGACGAACGCTTCGGAGGCAATAGATTCGCCGTCTGAGATTTCTTCAACTCGGATGACCCCTGTTTGCGATCTCTGTGGGCTATCGAGTATTTGCTCGGTCCACCCTTCATTGTCTGCGCCGCTCTTGTAACGCACAGCGGAGAGGACAAACTCTGCCGGATGGTCAATTGAAACGGTGAAGAGCGCTGCGCCCGCCTCGTCGATGGTGGTGGGCGTCAAGGTGAGGTCTTGCCCGGACGTGGCGTCGTGCAAGATGAGCTGGGCATCGTTGACCGGCGTATCGAAACCGACGATCACATACTGTTCGTTGGAAACTTCCGTTGAGTTCGAGCTCATGTACACGAATGTGACGCCAAGGTCGCCATTTGGTGCCGCGAAGGCGCGGATATTTGGAACAAAGCAGGCGAGTAGCGCCAAGGCGAGGGCAAGGGCAATCGCAACTGCCTTGTTCTTTTGCAATCTAAGATGGTTGGTGTGGAGGGGCATAGGTCCCTTTCTGTTCACAGCGGGTCCCGTCGTGCTGAGTCGCTGACGGGACCCGCTTGGCTAAATACAACGCAATTGCCGCGAGGCGCGTGCGCTGGAGGAGCGCCTAGACGTTCTGCGGTAAGCACGTCCCCGAATGACCTGGCTGTGCAAGCCATGTGGTCAATGCGCTTGTATCAGTAATTCGGTTAAACGAGCAATCGAGATAGGTCAAAGATTTGCACGGGCTCACATCAAGGCGCTCGAGCTCATTGCGGTCTACGATGAGGGAAAGAAGCTTCGTGGCGCTCGATAGGTCAAGTGATGTGATATTGCTGTTTCGAATGGTGAGTGAGGAAAGGCCAGAGCACCCGGTTATGTCCAAGGAAGAGAGATTCGATTCGAGCACGGAAAACTGGTCGAGGGTCTTAAGGCCATGAACATCAACTGCTTCTAGATTCGGGCATACGAGCTGAAGGCTTGTCAGGCTGTTGGCCTTTGATGCGTCTATCGACTCGACATCCCCATAGGCACTTCCGAGGCTGACCGCACGCAATGGCATTCCGTTGAGAGTGGACGGCAGCATCACAGCTCCGTTCTCGTTGGTTTCTAGAACGTAGACGCCTTCACCCCTGTAATACAGGTATGCTCCGTTCGTGGTTTTTGCTACAACATCGCCCCATGTAATGCCGCTATTCTTGTCAACAACAACATAGGTGTATCCGGAGCTCGACTCAAGCCTGGCATTCTTATGGATGCTCGCCTGCTGGCCAACTTGCCCGGTGTGGTTGGGCATCTTGAGCCAAGCTTCGAGTTTCGAGATGTCTGAGATGTAGTTTCCTCCACAGTTAAGGTCTTGTAGGCGCCTGCATGGGGTGATATCAAGCTCGGTCAATTGTGAGAACGTGCAGCCAAGCGTCATCAGGTTGGGGCAATGTGACAAGTCGAGTGAGGATATCTTAGTGGCATTCAAAATGAGTGTCGAGAGCCTTTCGCATCCGTTCAAGTTGATTTCTGTTAGCGGACACTTTTCAAGGATCATCGTTTCGAGCTTCGCCAAGTTGTCGATAAGGACGGTGCCGAGGCGGCTCGTTTTCGTCCTTATCAGTTCGAGCTGTTTTGCGGCTCGCGCATCAATTGTTGTAAGGCTCGAGGTGGGGCCAGAGTCCGACTCTTCAAGAGTGACGGAAACAACCGGCAGGCCGTCGATACTCTCCGGTAGTGTCAACTTTTGCAGTGACGCAGGCACTGATGCGATATACACGCCAGGGGAGTCGTAGGTGATCTTCTGACCATTATCGGCATAGCCAATAATTTGACCCATTTCACAGCCGCATTCAGCCGGGGCTTTGATGATCCGGCATCCATTCCAGGTGCTCTCGGTCGGAGTAGAGACATCCTGTTTTTGAGGAAGGACGGTGCCTGAATGCCCGGGCTGAGTAAGCCATGCCTCAAGTTGGGACGTATCGGCAATCCTGTTCCTCTGGCAGGCGAGCATGCTGAGCTTAGGGTTGTTTGAGATATCGAGAGAGGTAAGCTCGTTGTTGTCGACCTGGAGGTTGTAGAGTTCGGGGAGGGTACTCAGGTCAATTGAGCTTACCTTCGTATAGGAGATGAGGATCTCCCAGAGGGCCTTGCAGTTGTCAAAGCTGATGTTGGTAAGATTCTTACCGCCCACGTTGACGCGCTCAAGATGCTGGAGATTATCGAGCTTAATGGCGCTGACTTGTTCGACGCTGGAGAAGAACACTTCCAGATCTTTCGCGCTGGTTGCATCGATTGTCTTGAATGAATTTGGCGCAGCATAGCGCCCGAACTTGGCGACCTTGACGCTATGGCCGTCAAGGGATGCGGGGATGGAGAGGGTGCTGACCTTGTCTTTGCCGACGTATTCATAAACGTAGAGGCCTTCGCCAAAGTAGTTGATGGGAAGACCGCCGGGCGTTGTCCAGACAAGATCGAAGATGTCGTATTTCGAGCCATCGGTGATGAGGATGTACTTGAAGCCCTTGTCTTCACCGAATGCATAGCTGTCGGTGGGCTTGGCGAGTTCATGCTCTGCAACATGGTCGTTCAGACGGTGCAGGAAAGCCGCCATGTCTTGGCGTGCAACCTTTACAAGCGGTCGAAACGTCTTGTCAGGGTAGCCTGCTGATATCTCCGTCACGGCAAGCCAGAGAATATCCTCTTGGTGATCGGTTTGCGCGGTGACATCGGGGAAAGCATTGGTGTTTTGCGGCATCCAACTTTCCGACTCGGGGTCTCCCATCACCTTGGCAAGGCGACGAAGGAACGCAGCCATATCTTGGCGCACGACGGGCGTGAGTGGTTTGAACGTGCCGTCGAGGTATCCGGTTGAGATTCCCGATGCCGCGAGCCAGTAGATTTCCTTGGCATGGGGCGTCTGGTCGTTCACGTCTTTGAAGCGTGCTTTATCCGCCGACGTGGGAGTATAGTCTGGTTCCCCAGCGAGCCGGTAGAGGAACGCTGCCATATCCTGTCGGTACACGTCCGTCATGGGCTTGAACAAGCCGCCAGGATAGCCGGTCGAGATGCCGTTTTCGGCAAGCCAAATAATGTCCTCTTGGTGCGGTGTAGTGACGTTAACATCGTTGAACGTCAGCGCATACGCTTGCCAAGGTGTGCACGCGAGCGATAGAAATAGTGCGCATAGCGGCGCTATCCAACGGCGCGTTTTGGGGTGAAGAGTTCTCATAAACCATCCGCTCCTTTCATCTGTTCGCGATTGGTTTCCCCTCGCATTGATTATAAGGCTGCCAGGGTTGCGCCATGTGCGCGCAGGCGTCAAGGCGCATCGCATTCTTCTCACGGGGTTTTCTGGACCTGTTCATTCCATATTGCGGCCTGGGAGCGGAGGGCTGCCCAATATGCTTGACCTCCGGCAAACCAGTGAGGGGATCTACAATAGTGTAAGGTTCGAGGGATGTGGAGGTTCCCGTATGTTGTGTGGGCGAATATGCGAAGTTCTACGAAGAGGGCTTGTGGTTGCAGCACTCTGTGCGGGCTGTCTGCTTCCTGCTCGTGCCTGGGCAGATGTGGTCCCGAGTCTCGGTTCTCAAGCCGATGACCAGGATGTTGCGGTGGGCAGCATTGAGGTCGAAACCGGAGCCAATCACGACCTGATCGACCCTGTTTCGGTTGAGATGAATGCCAATGAGCGGCGTGCGTCCATGCCCAAGAACTATTTCCCCTTCTCGTTCAACGGCGCGCTCTATCAGTCGAGGGCATACGAGATGTTGGCGTTGGTAAACCGTGAGCGAGCGAGCAAGGGCATCGCTCCGCTCAAATGGGATGCGGACCTCGAGAGCTCCGCCGTCACGCGCGCCGCGGAGACGTCGATTATGTTCAGCCATTTGCGCCCAAATGGCAGTGATTGCTTCACGGCGTTTCCCGACGGTCTGTATGCTGGGGGCGAGAACATCGCAACGGGGTTTAGCTCGGCGCAGGACACGTTCAACCAGTGGAAGAACTCCTCGGGTCATTATGCCAATATGATGAGCCCCAGCTTTACGCACATCGGCATTTCCTGCTTCTATGGAGGAGCTTATGGGTGGTGCTGGGTTCAGACTTTCGGAGCACGAAGTGGATCGGTGAACGAGACTCCATCACACATGAACGGCGACACTAGCGTGCCCATTGTTTTGCCCGACAGCATTATTCGAAGCGCCACATGGACGGCGAATACCCTGACGCCCGGTGTGGGCAGCATGCGTGTGCTCCCATCGGTCACTGTACAGTTCGAGGGCGTGTTGAACGACGGCTTTCAACAGGTCTCTCTCGGTGGCGATGTGTCGTACGGCTACGAAATGTTCTCATGGTCAACCGATGACGAACAGGTTGCCGTGTTCCTGCAGGATCAGGGCTCCGCATACGCGGTCGGCGTATCCGAGGGCTCAACATTCTATACGGCAGAGTCTCCCACCACATCTCGTTTGGATAAGAAGATTCCCGTCACGGTAACCAAGACCGGTGCGTTCACCGATGTGATTGTGCCCAAGACCGATCACTGGGAATCCATTTTCTGGCTTTCCGGGTCGGGCGTGACGGCCGGATATAACGATGGATCGTTCCGCCCGTACGCTCAGGTGGCTCGTTGCGACATGGCTGCATTCCTTCGTCGCTTGGCGCGTGGCATGAACGTGAGCGATGCTGCAACGTGGAAGCCGTCGGCGAGCGACTGGAAGCGCTTTAGCGATGTGACGCGCAGCACGCCGCACGCTGAGGACGTCCTGTGGCTTGCCCATGCGGGCATTTCCACGGGTTTCCCCAACGGCACGTTTGCCCCGTATGCCAATGTCGCCCGCTGCGATATGGCGGCTTTCCTAAGAAGGCTTGCTAAACTGTCGCCTTCTTCGGATGCGGGCACATGGACTCCGGGCGAGGCAGATTGGCTGGCATTTAACGATGTGGGCAGCAAGACCGATCACGCGGAGGACATCTTGTGGCTGCGCCATGCCGAGATCACTCTTGGCTACCCTGGTAACCTATACAAGCCGTTTGGCAAGGTTGCCCGTTGCGATATGGCAGCCTTCTTGGAGCGTCTGAGCGCTGAGCTTGCATAGGGTTTGCTGAACAGCGTATGACAAACCGCGCCTCGTTGGGTATCTGGCGAGGCGCGGTTTTGTTGCAGAGGCGGAAATCCATGGGCGGCTGGGTCTATCTACGTGCCAGCGTTATGCGGGCGATGCAGGTGGGCCGCCATATCCAGGCAGCTTGCGAACTGTAAGTATGTACACGGTGTACAAATTTGACCTGTGTATTGCTCTATACTTGTAGGGATTTTTATCGAGTTCGAAACACGAGGACCCTATGTCAAGGAAGCGCTATTTGTATTTCGACCTGTTGTCTGTTGTTGCATGCTTGGCAGTAATCTTTCTGCATTGTAACGGAATCGTGCATTGGGGTCCGCAGACTCCCCATTGGTCTCAGGCTTTGGCTGTTGAAGTTGGTTTTTATTGGGCGGTCCCGATCTTCTTTATGTGCACAGGTGCAAAAACCCTCGATTATCGAGACCGTAAAAGCACCGGGTGGTTTTTGATTTCACGCCTTAAGGGCATCTTCTTCCCGTTCTTGGCGTGGAGCGTGATTATATTCGTCGCAAAGGCAAGTGGCGTGTTTGGCACCGTCCCCGAAGGCTGGAGCCTATCGCTCTCCAGCTTTGTCCATGCCTTTATGGGCAGTCAGATTGACGGAACGTACTGGTTCTTCTTTGCGATGTTCGGTGTGACCGTGTCCATCCCGGTCCTCTCGTATTTGCGTGACCACAAGGATGCCATGTGGTATTTGGTTATCGGATATTCGGTGTTGTACGGAACCGTTGTTCCGCTTACTCGCGTGCTCGGGATTCCGTGGAACGACTCGATTACTATTCCTGTTGCGGGCGGATACGTGATGTACGTGATTCTTGGTTACCTGCTCGCAAAAGACGATGACACCGTTATCACTGCGCAGCGCCGAAAGATCCTGTACGTTGCGGGCATTGCTGCGCTGGTGGTCCGCTACGGTTATACGTGGATCGCTTCTCAGCAGATGGGAGCGGTTAACACTGCGCTGTTCGATTACAACTTCTTGACTGCCATCCTGCCCTCGTCTGCGTTGTTCGTGTTCTTTGAGCATGTTGATTGGGAGCACGTATCGCTTTTCAAGCATTCCCATGTCAAGAAGGTGGTCGTCTCGCTATCCGGTTTGACATTCGGCATTTATCTGCTGCATAACAGCATGTTGACGCTGTTCGTCTCGTTCTTCTCCTTGGACATGTCGTCCTATTTCGTCCGCCTTGCTCTGCCTTTCATCATCTTTGCCGTATGCTCGGCAATCTCTCTGCTTCTCAACAGGATTCCCGTTGTTCGGGGAATCGTTGGCGGTTGGCGGTAGTGTTTTCAGCTAAATTACCTCGTCCCTCAGATCTCAAAACTGATATCTGACAGGATTTTTAGCCAATGCAGTGAATTCATCAGACTGTAAAACTACACGCATGAAGCCGATGTCATTGCCTACGGCTTGGCATGCAGTAGCTGGAATTAAAGCGACCGACTATCTCCACCATCGAGGAGCAGCTTACGGGAGACGAAATTCCATACCATAACAACTGCCGTTGCGAAAATTTTTACAATGCGGTAGTCGACAGATACAATCTCCGTGCCTATCCATATGAGACCATCGTTAATCAGCAGTCCGATTGCGGAGAGGAGCACGAACGTAATCACTTCGCGCTGCTTGGAAATGCCTTTTTTATGCGAGAAGACATAACGCATGCTTGCAGCGTAGTTGAATGCAACGGACACAATGAACGATATGGTTGCTGAGACAACGGGGTTGAGACCAGCGAGCTCCGCGAGGGCTATCATGAGGCTGTAGTCGATCGCGAAAGCGAGCACGCCCACAATTCCAAATTTCATGATCTGCTGTATAAGGCGTTGCATCACTGGGTCCTTAGTGAGGAGAGGACGAATTGCGTTGATGTGCTGGATTGACGGTCTGAACAAGCCTCTTCTTGCACGATTGTCCCCCTGCTGCAGTTGTGTTTACAGTTTTTTGCGACAAAGTGAACGCGATAGTGAAAGGCGCCGTGTACAGGAATGGTAGCGTATAGCGGAAAGCTTCGAGATTGACGAAAACATCTGATACTGGTGAAATCCAGAGAAGCGGAAGTGACGTAAAAATGGGTAAAAGGCAAAGCAGGCGCTCCCTTGTGAGGCGCTTTGTACGAATACCCAGCATAATGCCGAACAGAGGAATTAGAGTTGTATAGACAGGAGGCGCACAGAGTAGACCGATTATCGGCGAGGTCATTGCGGAGTTGAGAGTCTTCACAGTGCGGCCTGCGAGCTCACGAATCCAAGACGGCCTGGTTATGTTAGGCGTGCCGTTTGAAGGCTGAATTGCCATATCGAAGTTGATTGCCGTTTGGTAACGCTGGCTTAAGTCGAACCAACCGGATTCTTGAGCAAGGATGGCTTTCAAGTTGTTATCGGGATGTCGAATCAGTTGGTCAATAAAGACCTTTGCGTAGTCAGCAATCTTTTCTTTCGAGGGATCTACGTCTACGCCTTTGCCATGATTGACAGGATCTACGATGGCAGGATTGTAGCGCTTTGCGAGTGTATCATAGTTGAGGATGGCATCAATTGCCTTACGTTCTTTGGGTGTCACTTCATCAGGGTAATCTCGAACAAATCGCGCTGTCTGTTGGTAGAAAAAGCCGAGCATCTCATTTTTCGAGCCTGGTGAGACATTAAGCAAAGGAAACGCCACGGTTGGGAAGATGACGCCTGCGGCAATTATCGCTGGCAAGAGCGAGATAAGGGCTGTTTTCCAAGCGTGTCGATTGAGAAGAAGTATGCCTAGAAGGCAAAGTGCGGAAACGTACAAGCCTGTTCGCTTGGTGAGAATCATAAAGAAAGTGAGAATTACAAGAATTAGTATCTGAAGGGGCCGCAGCTTTGCACTTGTCATGACAACCGCAAATTCGATGATAAAGTTTATGAATACGATGATGAAAATCGTGTCTTTTACCGGTGAAGCAGCCATATAGGGGAACATGGGGAGCAGTGCGAAGAAGGCTATTGTGACAAAGACGGCCTTTGTGCTCCATCTAAAACGAACGGTAATAAAACAGACCATACGGCTCACGGTGAGAGCGAGCAGTGTGCTTTGCACCATAACTAGGAACATAAAACCCAAGTTAGCCGATCCCAGACTCATGCCCACTTGGACAAGCATGCCCATTATAAACGTATCGATGATGGGATGATGGTCGCTAAATGCGCTACCGGGTTTAATGCAGTAAGCTCCGTACTCGGGTGGGTTGCCGAAGTACTGACACAACTGCCCCGATGTATCTGAAAAGGTGATGCCAGGGTATAAGCACACTAGAATGGGCAACCAGCATAGGAGGATAATGCCTGCATACAGGACAATATGCTTTAATGAGCCGGTCTGAAGATGGACATTTTCATGCGTGGGGCGTGAGTCGATGAACCGCTCGATTGCCGCGAAGCAGATGATGAGCAAGGAAAGGCAAGCGATGAACCTTCCTGCAAGCAATGGGACTGAATGTGCAGTACCAATCGCCTCGGATGCCACACAGAGTATTGCAAGCGCTGTTAACGCTATTAGATATTTTGTATGGGCTCCAACCGTTTGTTTGATGTCGTTCACTTGGAAATGCACTGACCGCTCCGGTATTGACTAAAGGATGAGATTCAATTCTTATTTGAGGAGTCTCTTTCCATAATGTTGTATACAGCAAGTTCCCATTGTTTCCGCTCATTTTTTGCGACAGTATCGAGTATGAGGCCAGTGGCGAGCGAAAGGCCCGAGAGGAATATGAAGCCGACTGCGAGCAAAGCCGTGGGAAGACGGGGGACAAGTCCAGTCCTGGCATACTCAATGACCACAGGGACACCGCAGCCAAGCCCGAACACTAGGAAAATCGCGGAAAATAAGCCAAAACATGCCAGTGGTCGATAGTTCTTGAACAGGGCACCAATCATAAGAATAACCTTAATGCCATCTTCAATGGTGTTAAGCTTTGACTTGCTGCCCTCGGGACGGTCTCGATAGGTGATGGGAACATCGACAATGCGCCAGCGGCGGTCAACTGCGTGAATCGAGAGCTCCGTCTCTATCTGAAATCCCGTTGAGAGCACTGGGAAGGTCTTTACGAACGGCTTCGAAAACGCACGATAGCCCGTCATGACATCGTGGAAAGTGTAGCCGTAGATCAGTTTAATCATGAAGCGAACGAGGTTGTTGCCAAAACCGTGAAAGGCGCGCTTGTTCTCCTTGGCGTAGGTTCCATTGGAGAGACGGTCTCCCACAACCATGTCAGCTTTATTTTGCAGGATGGGGGCGCAGATCTCGATTGCTTGCTCTGCGGGATAGGTGTCATCGCCATCTACCATAAGGTAGCAATCGGCATCGATGTCTCGAAACATTTGCCTACACACATTTCCCTTGCCCTGACGCGGTTCATGACGAACGATTGCTCCGGCATCTCGAGCTATTTCCGCCGTTTTGTCGCTCGAGTTGTTGTCATAGACATAGATAGAAGCGTCTGGAAGCGCGCGGCGAAAATCAGAGACAACCTTCCCTATGGTGACTTCCTCGTTGTAGCATGGAATCAAAACAGCTATTCGGGCATGGTGCGTGTTGTTCATGTAAAGCTCCGAGTTATTAATAAAACGGGTTTCTTGCATCTACTTGGCTGTGCTTTCTCTTTTAGAACTTGCACTTCGCTTCCTTGCGTTGTTTCTCTTCCTGAAGGCGTTTGACCCTGATTTTGTGCACGCTGTAGAACATGATGGCAACATCGCGCCTGGTGATGAACTCTTCGGGAGCGTAGGTGCCGTCCGGGTTGGCATAGGAGACACCCGAGGACGCGAGCCACCAAATTTCCTTCGCCCCCGGCGTATTTGCGTTTACATCGGGGTAGAGGGAGGTGAGCTCCGGCGTGGACTCAAAGTCGGGCTCCTTGTCGAGCATGTAGAGCATCTTGGCCAGCTCGTAGCGCTTAACCTTCGCATCGGGCTGGAACTCTGTCTGGGCGACAACATCGGCAATGCCGGAGTTGCCAAGCCAAAGGATCGACTCCTGGTGCGGGGTCTTATCGGTCACATCGGTAAAGCGCTTGCGATCGCCCTCGGAAGGGGAGTAGTCAATGGCGTCGGAGTAGCGGTACAGCATTGCCGCAACGTCGCAGCGAGCGACCTTGACGTTGGGGCGGAACGTGTCGTCGGGGTAGCCCTTGGAGATCTTCTGGCGGGCGAGCCACCAAATCTCCTTTGCGTGCGGCGTATCCTCGGTGATGTCGGTGAATGCGAACTGCTCGCGATACGCCTGGCAAACGTCCTCAACGGGACCGTCCATGCGCATGTCGCCCTTCTCAATCCAAATAGCGCGCTCGCAGATGCGCTCCACCTGGTCCATGGAGTGACTCACGAGCAGCACCGTAACGTCTCCGGAATCAACGAAGTGCTTGATGCGCTTCTCGCACTTCTTCTGGAAGAAGACGTCGCCAACAGACAGGGTCTCGTCGACGATGAGCACATCAGGTTCGGTGATGGTCGCGATGGCGAAGGCGATGCGTGCGGTCATGCCGGAGGAGTAGTTCTTAAGCGGCATGTCCATGAAGTCTTCGAGCTCGGCGAACTCGATGATCTCTTCCATTTTGCTGTCGAGGAATTCCTTGGTGTATCCCAAAAGGGCTCCGTTGAGGTAGATGTTCTCGCGCGCGGTAAGCTCGTAGTCAAAACCGGCGCCAAGCTCGATGAGCGGGGCGATGTTGCCGCGAACGACGCAGTTGCCGGAAGTCGGCTCGAGCACGCCGGCGATGACCTTCAACATGGTCGATTTGCCGGAGCCATTCGTACCCACAAGGCCGACCGTCTCGCCACGCTTGATTTTGAACGAGATGTTCTTGAGTGCCTTGAACTCCTCGAAGAAGAGCTCATGCTTGGCGATTTTGATGAAATACTCTTTAAGGCTGTTGAGCTGCTCGGAGGCCATGTTGAACACCATGGTGACGTCATTGACCTCGATAGCGTAATCCTCGATGGTGGCGATGTCGGAAGGCATGGAATCTCCTAAATGAACAAGATGAATTTGTGCTCGGACTTATGGAAGACGAGGTAGCCAACAATCATGGCGAGGGCGGCCCAGAACACGCAGCTAAAGAGGATGGCGGGGCTGGGGTTTGCTTGATAGAGGAAGATGTCGCGCATGAACGTGACGTACGCATACATGGGATTGGCGTAGATGATGCCCTGCACCAAAGGAGACATGCCCTGGATCATCGAGATGTCCCAGAACAGCGGGGTCGCGTACGTCCAAGCGGTGATTACAACGCTCCACAGGTGGATGACGTCGCGGAAGAACACGGCAAGTGCGGACAGCGCGAGGCCGACGCCCATGCAGAACAGCATGAGGAGGACGAGGACGACGGGAAGCCACAGGAGGTGCCACGTGGGAGCGATGCGGAACCAGAGCATGACGACGGCGACGGCAATCAGGGAGAACGCAAAGTTGACGAGACCGAACAGAACCTTTTGAACTGGGAAGACGAAGCGATGAATCTTCACCTTTTTAAGCAAAGATGCGGAGCCGATAATCGACGTGAGTGATGAGCTGGTCGCGTCGTTCATGAGGCCGAAAGTGATGTTGCCCAAGATGAGGTACAGCGGGTAGTTGACGATGTTCGCGCCGCGCAGCCCCACAAAGAAGGAGCTGAAGACCGCGGACATCACGATCATCATGAGCAGGGGGTTCAGCACGCTCCACAGCACGCCCAGAACGCTGCGGCGATATTTGAGCTTAAAATCCTTTCCCACGAGCTGCTTAAGGATGTACAAGTCCTTTTTCAAACCGTTTTCCGCATGGGAGGCAACGGCGTTCGCGTTGGTAGAAGCCACGGGTCGACCACCTTCATACTTAGTCATAGCCTGTCGTTTCGCAGTCACTTATACTAACATCAAGCCTATTGAGTCATAGAATCTGCGCGGCGAAGCCGCCGATCCCATTGCTCTGAAAACTCTCCTTAACCCGAATGTGAGGTTGTATTTGCATGGGTGTTAAATCAAGCGTTCGGTCTGTGCTCCCCACCACGGCCCGCAACTTTGAGCAAAAGGTCTGCGACGTTCAGGACCAGATCGCTCTTGTTCAGCGTGAGGCCTGTGAGATGCATGGAGAGGCCATGGCGAAGATCTCCTGCGTCTCAGATACGACCAGCGCCGCCTTGGCGACGGTGAGGGATATGCAGGACCGCATTGCCGTATACGAGCAGGATCGCAACCAACCCAGCTATTGCAATCTCGAGTACCTTTCGCTCAATCGCGAGTACACGGGCCGCCGCATTCTCCTTGCTGGCTGGTACGGTGCGAGTAATTGCGGCGACGAGCTTATGATGCGCACTATGCTCCAGCACTTAGAGAACAGGGGCGTTCGCGTTTCCGTCCTGCTTTGGGACGATCCCGATTACGACTTTAGCCGGCTTCCCGCACATGCCGATCAAATTCATTACCCGCGCTCCACGTGGGAGCTGCGCCAGCTCGCGGAGTATTTTGACGCACTGGTTTGGGGTGGCGGTGCGATCATCGATGAGCATCAGTTCACGCATGACCCTAAGAACATCAACACCGGCAACCTGCTGATCTGGTTAAGCGAGGAGATGCAGAAGCGAGGCAAAGACGTGTACGCCGTGGGCTTGAGCGCGAACGAGTCTCTTGCGCCGGGCACCGAGTTCGCCCAAAGGCTTGGCGGTGTGATCGAACATTGTCGTCACGCCTCCTTGCGCGACGACTACTCGCTCAAGACACTTCGGGACGCTGGGATCGACGTGACCAAGGTCGAGCTCTGCGAGGATATCGTTTTCGGTGATCGCAGCGTTGGGAGCCCCGCATCCACGGGGTCCTCGGAGGTGCGCACGGTCGGCGTCGTCCTGATGATGGGCGATGTCGCCGCGGAGCATAACCATCGCGTGCTTCCTCGCATGATCGACGCGGCTTGCGAACGGTTCGGCTCCTCGTGCCGCATCAAGCTCATCCCGTTCTACAATTTCTGGAAGTTCGACACGAACCTTCTCAAGGGGCTCTGCGACGAGCTCGGTATCTCCGAGGATGTTGAGATCGCTCCCTACACTGATGTGCTTGAGGACAGCGCTTTGCTGAGCTGCGACGCGGTGGTGGCGTATCGCTATCATGCCTGTCTCGTTGCCGCTGCCTCGGGCATCCCCACGCTGTTCATGTGCGTTGACGGACACCCGCACTATCGCAACAAGATGCGGCACATCGCCGATTTGTTCGGCATGTCCGAATATCTGCTTATGGTGAGCACGTGTTTGGACGACGGCTCGTTTGACGCCGGCTTTGCCTCTCTTCTTGAGGGCGGGTGCGTTCCTGAGGTGCCCCAAGGGATCTTTGCGACAACGTCTGAGTTCCTTGAGCGAATTTGCGATTCAATTGCAGGACCGCGCCCTTAGGTATAATAAATCGAATTGTCTGACTGAGGAGATTGGCCGATATGACACCCAAGGTTTCCATTGTTGTCCCCGTTTACAACGTTGCCGCGTTTCTTCCCGAGTGCCTCGATTCCATTTGCGCTCAAACGCTGAACGACATCGAGATCATCGTCGTCAACGACGGCTCCACCGACAACTCCCTCGAGATCGCGCAGTCGTACGCCGCTCGCGATGAGCGCATCAAGGTGCTCACCAAGGAGAACAGGGGCTATGGCCACACCATGAACCTCGGTTTTGCCGAGGCCAAGGGCGCCTATATCGGAATCGTCGAGTCGGATGACTGCGCGCGTCCCGAGATGTTCGAGACGCTCTACGAGCTCGCCGTTAAGAACGATGCCGACGTCGTTCGCTCGAACTACTGGAACATGTCTCAAAACGGCACTCAGTTCGATTTGGTCGACGTGCTCAACCTTTGCGATGCGCCGTACGAGTCCTCCTTCGATACGGTGAACCACCCCGATATCCTGCGTGGCAGCCCCGCCATCTGGACGGCCATCTACAAGGCCTCCTTCCTCAAGGAGAACGACATCAAGTTCCTGGAGACCCCCGGTGCGTCGTTCCAGGACACCGGCTTTGCCCTCAAGGTGTTTACGTCCGCCAAGCGTATGGTCATCACGCGCAAGGCGTTCCTCAACTACCGTGTCGATAACGCCGGTTCGTCGGTCAAGTCCGGCGCCAAGATGTACTGCGTCTGCGATGAGTACGCTTCGTTCGAGGAGCATCTCGCTCGCAATCCCGAGCGCGCTCGCGCGTTCCGCTACGTGATTCCCTCCAAGAAGTACGAGACGTACGTGTGGAACTACAACCGCCTTGACGCTTCGCTCAGGCCCGAGTTCATGGAGCGGATGTCCCGCGAGCTCGGCGATGCGCAAAGCGCCGGCAACCTCAAGCGCTCTGCCTTCCAGGACGTTGAGTGGGGTGAGCTGGAGGAGCTCATCAAGGATCCTGCCGCCTTTGCCGGTCGCATGTTGAGCGTGCAGTACCCGCCGCAGGATTTCAAAGAGCACCAGCGCACCCGTTGCGCGAACGGGGAACTCTCGCGCATGCGCATGTACGCTTCCTTTATTAAGCATCTGATTCAGTAGCCCGATTGAAAGACGAGTTATGAGTGTAGAGTGCACAGTCGACCGCGAGCCATTGGTCTCCATTGTCGTTCCGGTTTACAATTCCGAGCGCTACCTTTCCACGCTTCTCGATTCTCTTTTGAACCAGACGTACCGCAATCTTGAGGTCATCTGCATCAACGACGGTTCCAAAGATACGAGCCTGCAGATTCTCAAGGATTATTCTAGCCAGGACGCTCGCGTGGTTGTGGTCGATAAAGAGAACTCGGGAGCTGCTGCGACTCGTAATGTCGGTTTGGACCGAGCGACGGGTGAGTTCCTCTGCTTCGTTGACTCCGACGACTACGTCATCCCAACGGCAATCGAGCGTCTCGTTGGCATTGCGGTTGAGCACGATACCGATGCCGTCATCTTCGATATGGATAATTTCGACGATGCCACGGGAGAGACGTCTCCTACGAACGCTGTGGTCAAAGAGTTCGTTCCATCTCGAACTGTATTTCAGCTGAAGGATATTCCAAACTTCTATAAACGGATCGTTGGTTTTACCGTTAATAAACTATATAGATCTTCCTATCTGAAAGAGATGCATTTAAGGTTTCCTCAGCTTGGTGCGCATGAAGATATGCCCTTTACTTATGTTGCGTTGAGTGCTGCGCGAACGCTTTACTATCTGGATGAGACCCTTTACTACTATAGGCGTTCACGCGAGGGCAGCCTGAGTGATGGCACGAACGATGATTATCGTTTTATGGTCAATGCTTTAGAGTCTTTCCGCGTTGAGCTCGTTCATTATGATTTATGGGATGCGTGCAAGCGTGATTTCATTAACTACGCGCTTCACATGTGCCACTGGAAATACACAGTTTTGTCACGTCGGTATCGCTGGGCGTTCGGTGGAGACTGTAGGCGGAATATTTTTAAGCAATTTGATATCACCGATTGTGATCAATCTTACTTTTATGATTCCGATGACTATTCGTTTTTTATGCGCGCGGCTTATCCAAGCTTGAGCTATAGAATTGCAAGTTCTGGTATGTATTTTGTCCAAAAGGCAGTGCGTGCGTTTGAGTAGCAACTGAAATTGGCGTTTATTGGGTTAAGGGTGGGCGAGTTGTGAGCGATATGGTCAATAAAGTATACTCTTTGGGTTCTCAGATACTCGTCTCGGTCATTGTGCCGATTTACAACGCGGAGAAGTATCTCGATCAGTGCTTAAGCAGCATTAGGGAACAGGTATATCGCAATCTTGAGATCATCTGCATCAATGACGGAAGCACCGACGATTCGCTTGCAATTGTTGCAAAGCATGCCGCCCTGGATGATCGCATTCGTATCATCGACAAGGAAAACGCTGGATACGGTGCCGGGTGCAACCGTGGCATGGACGAAGCTCACGGGGAGTGGCTCGCCATCGTGGAACCCGACGACTGGATTGAACCGGGCATGTATGCCGACATGCTTTCTTTTGCCAGCACATACGATGAGTCGGTTGATGTCATTAAGACCCCCTGGTGGAACATCAATGATTGGGACCGATCGGACTCTGAGCAAACACGCACAAGGTGTCCGCTGACGGTGCGCATGGGGGCGTCTTTTGGTCCCTTCGCCCTGTCGGAGCATCCAGTGCTTATAGAGCATCATCCTGCGATATGGTCAGCCTTATATAGACTTGATTTCCTTCGCGAGCATCATATTCGCTTTCCTGAATACCCCGGGGCTGGCTGGGCGGACAACCCGTTTCTCATCGACACGCTATGTCGGGCCGAGTCGATCGTCTATTTAAATAAGGCCTACTACTGCTATCGAGCCGACCTGCCCGGCTCAACCCGCAACCATGCAACCAATGCGGCGATTCTCCTCCCGTTCGATCGCTGGCTCGACATGCTCGGCTGCATGCAGCGAATCGGCGTGCGCGACAGTGCGATTATCGAGTCCCACTACATCCGGGGATTCAGATATCTAGACGGTGCGATGTACGACGACGGCCCTGACAACCCGGTCGTGTTGGAAGGCATGCGATCCATGTTCTCCGCCATGGATAAAGACATGGTGCTATCGAGCGTTAAGATCTCATCAAAGCACAAGCGCTTGTTCTGCGAGACGCTTGGGCTGGATGCTCGCGTCACGTCGTCATTGGCGCGCATCGCATACGTCGCACGTGAATTCTGGCTGTCGCTGCGCACGCTCGGTGCATGTGGCGTCGCTAAGCGTGCGCGGTTTAAGCTGACGGGCAGGCGTTAACGGGTCTGTCCGCCTCGCTTCTTCACCCTTACCACGACAAGACATGCCGCCAGTGCGGCAATGCTCGCCGCGCATTCGACCGTAAAGCCGGGCGACTGGAAGCGCATCTCAATGCGGTGAGAGCCCTCGGGAACCTGGATTTGCGACATTCCGCCGCCAAAGGCAGGGGAGAGCGCGACCTCCTTGCCGTCGATTGTTGCGCTCCAGCCTTTGTTATACGGGATAGACAGTACGAGATCGGTCTGCTTTTCCGCATTGTATGTACCCCCGACACGCTCGTCTTCAAAGACGTCAGGGGCAAACTGCCGCGACTGCAGCCGCTCAATGCCCTCCTCAAATACGTCGATGTCCAGCGCATGGAACAGGCATTGGCTCTTGGGGGGGAGGTGAGTCTCAGGAAGGCCCTGCACCATGCTGATTTCATGTTGGTTGCTCTCGTCGCCGGACTCCCCAAAGGCGCGGACGTTTTGCGAGAAGCGCGTCGCTTCGCTGCTGGTCATCTCGCCGCCAACGATCAGGCCGACGCTTTGGGACCAGTCGGACTCAATGCCGGTTTGCGCGTAGGTGTAACCGATGATGTGCGCGGGCAGCTCGACGGCCCAGGTGATGCTCACATCCGATCTTGCCTGATCAACACCTTGGGGCTGCGTGTAAAGCGGCCTATCGATTCCCGTCAGTTCCGCGAACAGGGCATTTTGGCGCTCAAAGGGGTTGTCGCCGCGGAGCGCCGATTCGCTGTCTGTATCGTTCACGCACGGATAGCCTAGCGAGAGCGCCTGGGGATTGTAAAACAGGGGGCGAGGTGGCGCTCGAATGGGGCAGCGTCGTCTCAGTCGATTCGACCGGTTTGCTCCACGTTCCTATATACTGCACGCCAAGCAGGCTATCCATGACCAGGTTTGGGGCGGCATATACGCTGGAGAAGTTGCCTTCCGGGCTGTACCCCAAAGTATTGAGAAACGCGACTGTCTTTGGACTGTTTGCCGAAGAGTATGTCGATAGCTGGTTGAATCCGTGCGACATGCCCTCGTTAAACGCGGCGCCGGCCCTGTTGTGGGTCTTGTCAACCCGGTAGAAGGCATCCGTGTCGAGCTGCTTGAGCTCGCGTATCTGCGCGTCGACCTCGTCAACATACGTATCGTGCGTATCTTGAGGGTAGTTGATGTAGAGCTGGTTCCAGCACGCATGCACATTGAACCCGAGCTCCAGGATGGCGAGCAGAAGCGCGTCAAGTGGCGCGAGCCTGTGAATGGTTGGGTTGGCGTATTTTGGCCTGCTGCCCACTTCGGTCCATGAAACGGTCTGGCTGTCAGAAACTCGCGAGCGGCAAACGGCCCGTTTCATGAGGAGGAGGGCCGCCGCCCAAATCTCCAAGAAGCTCAGCAGGAATGCGATACGGCAGTAGAACCCGTTAGGCTGGCGGAAGCCGCGCCAGACATGCATGAGCAGCCCCGGCACCGAACTCACCACGAGGAATCCGGCGAATACGAGGGTTGGCGCGCGGAGCCTCTTGTCAATGCGTTTCTCAAAAAGCATGGCGATCGCAAGGACAAGGGGAATCAAGCCCGTATAAAACTGGGCGTGTGGTCGATGTTCCATGTGGAGGGAAGAAAACCCCTGATGAGAGCGACCGGATATGTCTGGAACATCCCGACTGCTGTTTTTGCGTCCCCTCCCATCATGGCGAGCACAGTGGGAACAAACGTTCAGGCGGAGAGTCCCATGCCCAAAAGAATCGCCACCGTGAATCTATCCGCTCTCCCCGCGATCCATTTCCCGCTGGGCCGAACATCCTCACCGTAGACCATGACGGCAAGTTCGAACAGTACGAAAGGGCAGCAAAAGAGCAACGTGATATAGGCCATGTACCAGCAGGTGATGACATCGGCGGCAATGAGGAACGAAAGACCTACGATGCGCCCCGTGCGAAGCAGTTGGCGGCAACCCCAGGCCATGAGCGGCAACAGGATAAACGCATCGAGCCACAGGGGGTTGCGGAGGTTGGTCGCGGTCCAGGTCGACCACGTGTAGCAAAGCGCGAGCGCGAGCGCCCAGCTGCGTTGCAGCGAGAAGCGGCGCCGGAGGTGCCAGGCCATCGCGGTGTTCATGCACGCAAGTTTGAGCGCGACGATCACATAGATGGCGAGCGTGAGATGCGCCTCGTCGAACAGCAGAATGATGAGGTTGAAGGGACTCGCGAGGTAGTAGCTGTACAGCCCCCAGGCATTTGAGCCCATGCCCTGGCGAACGAATTGAAGATATTCGCCTCGCCGGTGAGCACATGCCTGAACCAGGCGAAGAGGTCATGGCCCAGCAGAAGGAGATGCTCGGCATGCTGCTGCCGAAGATCCCCGAAGGCAAGAACCCGATCATGCACAGCGATATGGGGCGGCAGTACCAGCACGAGGCGTACTGCACCGCCCTGCACGAGGCGGGGGTCGTCCAGAGCATGTCGCGAAAGGGGAGCTGCCTCGACAACGGCGCGACAGAGCAGCTGTTCGGCCACATGAAGGACGAGTTCTTCCGCGGGCAGAGCTTCGAAAGCTTCGAGGAGCTCAAGGAGAAGCTGGAGGAGTACATAGTCCACTGGAACACGAGGAGGAGACAGGTTAGACTGAAGGTATTGACCCCCGGAGGAGTTTCAGAGCCAGTCCCTAGCGGCTTAGGCCGTATCTATTGGCCTGTCCAAGTTTTGGGGCGCAGTTCAAGTTCACGTAGGGGAGGCCTTTCGTTTATAATCATGGCTGCCGCATCATGGCCCTCATAATGCGCCATTAGCTCAGCTGGATAGAGCACCGGACTTCTAATCCGATGGTCGAGGGTTCGAATCCCCCATGGCGCACCCGCAGACTGGAAAAGACCCTGTCGTCGAGTATCGGCAGGGTCTTTTTTCTTTTGCGTGGTGGTGAATGGTTGCGCAGGGGAACTCGATTTTCGTGCTCTATCAGGCCTTTTGTGAAATGGTTGAGAAACGTCGCGAAGGCGGTCTTCCTCTGCTTTCAAACTCACTCCCCAATTTTGCTCAAACGTATTACAATG